>Ga0080013_1002542_pt1 | contig 21253 bp, 21 predicted proteins | sample ETNvirenome_6_85_FD_69236 | JGI IMG/M metagenome (GOLD analysis project Ga0080013, IMG submission 69236) | Marine viral communities from the Pacific Ocean - ETNP_6_85 (SPADES assembly) (version 2) | ecosystem: Environmental > Aquatic > Marine > Oceanic | place: Pacific Ocean | collected 2013-06-19 | reverse complement strand
TATCACTTGTGATTGCAGGTGATTCTGATGAATTAATACCAGGGATGCTTGTTCAAGCTACAATCTATGGAGATACTGGTGACTTAACTGGCGATGCTAAAGAAGTTAGGCAAGTGACTGGTATAGTAGAATCTACTGCTACTGGTACAGTTCAAATCAATTCTGTCCATCAGCCTGAAGCAAATATTGTTGTTTCTTCTGGTAGTATTGTTTGTCAAGTAATTGGCACAGCTTTTGCAGAAGGTACTAATGCTCCAGATTCTTTTGGATACTCTATGGATGATACTGTTGGTTATACACAGATTTTTAAAACATCCGCTTACATGAGCAATACTGCAATGGCAACAGTCATGCGTGGGTATGCTTCCGAGTGGGATAGAATCTGGTCAATGAAACTTCGTGAACATAAAGTTGATATTGAAAGGGCTTTCCTTTACAATAACAAGGGTATTGTTGGAGGTCTTCAGTATACTGATGGAATTATAGGTAGTATCATTCAATCTGGTGCTACTTTCAATACTGCTGATTCAGCCATGTCTTACACAAGTGGCAAACCTTACATCCGTGTTGTTGATACTAAGGTAACATCAACTGATGTAAATGAAGCTATCTATGACAGATGGCTTGCGGACTTTGAAGTCATTTTCGCCCCGGAAAGAGGCGGAGCAGATCAGAAGTTCTGTATGGCATCATTACCTGTTATCACCTATTTCAATAAAATGAAAGGTGGTTTTATGGATGGTTCTGTTAATACTACATATTCCTATAATCTCGCTGTTTCAGATGCTGAAGGCGGTTTAGGTCATAAGGTTATGAAGATTGATACAGTTCATGGTTCATTAGCTATTGTAAAGAATCCATTACTGAAAGGTCTTGGAAAGTCTATGATGGTTGGCGTTGATCTGGATAATGTCAAGTACCGTCCACTGGTCGGTAATGGCGTTAACCGTGATACTTACATTGATACCAATGTGCAAACTCCAGATGAAGACTCTCGGAAAGATTTAATTCTTACCGAAGCTGGACTTGAGGTATGTATGCCTGAAAGTCACTTCCTTTATCAGTTTGTTTCTGACGGTACACCTATCGGTTAATAACTGATCAATATAATCCTCAGCCTCTTTTTGGGGGCTGGGGGTTATCATTATGGCTCACTGGAAAACACGTATATACACTTGCCGTAAGTGTAACAAATCTGTAGAAATAACTCCTGATGATGAGTATATTTGTCATAGATGTAAAACTCCATTATTGAGTAACATGACAGATAAACCTTACTACATTGGATTAAACCCAATGGCTAGGACTACAAAGATGGAATTTAGTTCCCAGTCTCATGAACAGACTATCAAAGAATTTGGGAAATAGCAATGGCTAGATATAGAGATATTGCTGCAAGGGAAATCGGAGAAGCTATTGGCTCTAGTGATGATATAACCACTGCTGATATTCATAACTATATGGTAGAGGGGCTTCAGTACTTAGTTAATATTATCCCTAGTGATATGCTCTGGAATATGGAGACTGCTGATGATTTTGAAAGTGGTGGCAATTATACAGGTATTGACGTTGGCACTAACAAAGTTTTATATGTTTTAAGAGAATCAGAATCAAATTTAGTAACATCAACTAATGGTATAAGCACTATTAGTGATACTACTCCTTCGGTTAGTAGTCAATGGCAAGCCAGTCAAAATCATTCTAATGTAATTCAAACTTCAACAAGTGGTTCTGGTACTGGTGCAAGATTTGCTATTGTAACTAATGGTGGAGGCGGTATAGATGCTGTAGTTATTACATCTGGTGGAAGGAACTACGCAGTAAATGATACTGTCACCTTAACAGACCCAGGAAGTTCATCATCCACAGCTGTCATTACTGTCGCTACAGTTGTAGCAAGCGCAAGCACTCAAAAGATGCTTGTTGAATGCAGAGAAGTTCCTGCTTCTCTTCGTGGAAGAATTATTAGTGGTAGCGGATGGAAAGAAGAAGCTACAGAAACTGATCCTGTATGGTATAAATATAATGGCAAAGTCCATATTGCCCCTGAAAGTGCAAGTACAAATTCTAAAGCATTTTGGGTTAAAGTTCCTCCTACTGCGTGGGTCGCAGATGCGGATGAGCAAACTTATATGGCTGGTACTATTCTTCTTGAACTTGAGCCTCTGGTTATGGCTTATGTTGTAAAAAAATGTTTTGAAAGAAAACTTGCTCTTGCTCAGTTAGGAACATCAACATCATTAGAAGTGTATGTTGAAGATGAAGATATAGATTTGGCACAAGCACAGCAACTTCTTATAGGAGATTTAATGCAGACTATTGCTTTAAAAGAAAAAGTGTTACAAATCGGGATTGCGTCCTTTATGAAAGGAACTGTAGAACCCGAGACAGCAAAAGATATGAAAAGAGTACCTACATATACACACTTAGGACAGCAAGCATAATGAAAGTAAAAGATATAGTCGGTCAGATTGAGCATGTTTACGGCAGAAAAAGCCATAAATATCTTATTTCACTTATGAATGATGGTTTAGATGAAATTGCTCAAAGTGCCAGGGCTAATACAAAAGTTGGTTCTACTGGTCTTGTTACTGGGCAAAGATGGTATGCCTTAGAGGCTAAAAGTATGATAGATGTTTATAATGTTGAAGTTCTTGATGATAGTGGTAATTGGCGAAGTATACCAAGAGCAACCAGTCCACCGGAAATTGGAGATGTTGAATAATGGCTATAGCAACTACATCACCGTTTACCAAAGAGGATACTAGAAAGAATTTAGCTTATTATTTTGATGATGATCAGATAGCTGTAATCCAGAAAAATTCTTCAAGCGGTGAATGGTCAAGTATTACGTCAACAACCGCTAATGCTGATGGCGACAGGATGAGGATTCATTATCATTCAAGATATACGGAAATAACAGCTGATACCGCAGGTTTAGAAAAAGATATTAATGTTGACATTGGTGTTAAGTATGGTTTGCATCTTGCTCTAGTTGATTATGTAAGGGCAAGGCTATCAGAAGATGACGGTGATTTACAAAGATCAAATAATTATTACAGAAACTTTAAACAAAAAGTAAAACAATACCCTTATAGGAAATCAGCCGTTAGGGGTATAAAGCCTTACAGTTTTAGATAATGGCTACTACTTGGAATATAGAAGGTCAATCAGCGGTAACTTGGACTACTGGCGGAGATGCCGTTTCCCAGCTTGGCACTCTTGCCACTACTGCTGATACTTTAAGAAATTACAATTTCTTAGATGATGAAGCTTTAATCTTTGGCGGAGATGCTGATTTTACTTTAGAGTATAATCCTACATCCAGCCAGTTAGAATTTAAAAATAGCAGCGGTACAATACTTGCTCACCTTAGTCAAACTGGATTCTTTGCTGAGAATTTATCAGCTTCTAGTCTTGATGCTGATAGTGATGGGAGATTTGAATTTAATTCAGCTTTAACAGTTTCAGGTTCATTAACTGATGGAGTACTAGCAACTTTTTTAAATAATGACGTAACAAAATTTTCCATTGATTACAATGGAGTCTTAAATCTTGCTACTCAGGGTAGTACACCAACAGCGGTTGCTGGCGGTTTATACTTTGATGGCACAAACTTGTTCTTCGGAATAACAGAATAAAGGAAAATAACAATGGCTATAGTATGGCAAGAAGTAGCGACTAGCGACTCTGAACAGACTTTAACAAATAAAACGTTAACAAGCCCTGTATTGAATACGGGAGTAAGTGGGAGTGCGATTAAAGATGAAGATAATATGGCATCTGATTCTGCGACTCATCTTGCAACACAGCAGAGTATTAAGAAATATGTAGATGACCAGTCGCATACAGATACTGTAGGTTCACTTACTGACACTACTATTGCATCTATTGCAAATGGAGAGCTACTTCAATATAATTCAACGGGTGCCGTTTGGGAAAATAAGACTAAAGTTGAGGCGGCTATTGCAACTTCAGGGGCTAATTCTGATATAACATCTATGACCAGGGTTGAGTCTGTTGAACCCGCTGATGCATCTGGTACTAACGTAGCTGGTACTGACTTTACTATTCAAGGTGGTGCTGGAACTGGTACTGGCGCAGGTGGTGAGGTATTAATAAAAGTATGCACATTAGGAAGTAGTGGTTCTTCTGCTAATGCCGCTGTAACCGCAGTCACAGTAGCTGAAGATAAGACTGTTACTCTTGCTGGAGATTTAATAGTTAATGGGACTACAACAACTATTAATACAGCGAATCTTACAGTTGATGATAAAAATATTATTTTGGCTAGTATAGCAGATGGTTCTACTCCATCTACTACTACTGCAAATGGTGGTGGCATAACTTTAAAAGCGGCGGCTGATGCCGATGCAACTTTTTTTCCAGATTTAACTTGGAAAAAGGACTCGGGTGGTGGTAATACTGATGGAACTTTAGAATACGCTGGATTAACTGGATGGGGTGTGAAAAATAGTAGAACATCTAATATTGAAACCAGTCATCCACTTGCTATTATGGATTTTGAGACTGCTGCAGATACAGCACCATCAGGTACTAGTGCTGGAATAGGTTCATTCGTCTTTAATAGTACTGATGATAAACTGTATGTAAGAATTTCGGACAGTAGTTAATGAGTAAGCTGGTTCCTCAGGCAGTGAGGGAATCGGTGACAAAGAAAACCTCACTCAGTATTAAAGACACCGACTTTCTTTTAAAACTTATTCTGAAGTCAACCTTTGAAGGCTCTGAACTTGAAGTCGCTTTTAGGGTGATGGAGAAACTTGCAACTATGCATAAGGGGTATCTTGATGAGACTGACAGCGGATGAGTTAATGTTTATTATAAAAGCAATTCAAGCAACCACCATCCAGGGGAAGGATGCGCATATAGTGGCTAAGATACTTGATAAGGTTGGCAAGGGGTTTGAACGTCAGGCGGCGAAGGAGAATACTGAGTAATGGCTATTCAATGGAAAGAAGTCTCTTTTAGCGACCACACCCATTCTGGGTATGCATCTACATCTGGTGCCACATTTTCTGGGCTTGTTCGCATTGGAACATCACCTGCTACACATTCAACTATTTCTACAAATGCGGTATTTGGTGTTAGTACTACAGGTGTAGCACATCCTCTTGCTATAGCGAATACAGCTAGTGCGACTACTGGTGATGAGGCTAGATTGTCTTTTGTACATGATACTGGTTGGTCAGTTACTGGATATATTGGGTCAAAGGTTGAAAATAGTTCCACTGCTAAAACTGGTTTAGTTTTTGGAACTTATGATGGTAGCTTGTCACAAAAAATGGTACTTACTGGTTCTGGCAACGTCGGCATCGGGGTTACTGACCCTGATATGGATGTAGAAATAAAAAAGTCATCTGCTAATGTGACTCTTAAAATTAATGCCGCTACTGCGGCAAATGATTCACAGTTACAATTTTGCACAGGAGATAGTGCAGATTGGTTAATCGGTGTAGATGGTTCAGCGACAAACGACCCACTTAAATTTTATGACTATGCTTCGTCATCAAATGTATTAGTATTAAATAATGGCAATGTCGGCATCGGGGTAACAGACCCAGATGAAATCCTTGAGACTAAAATATCTGGAACGAATAAGTCTAGCTTTGTTGGTACAAATGCTAATGATGATAGAGTTAGGTTAATTAATTTCGACAGAACTAACTCTGGAACTTTGCTTGGAATAAGTAAAGATGGAATGTGCGGTATGTCATTAGAAGCTAATGGCAAAGGTGTTGTAATGACTTATACCAATGTACCTCTATACTTTGGAACTAATAATACTCTTGCCTTAACTCTTGACACATCCCAAAACGCCTCATTTGGTGGGTCAATAACTGCTGTAAGTGACATAACTAATACTAACGGTGGAGCGTTACTTGCAGAAACACCGTCTGCAACTAACCCAACATTTGTACCTGACTATGATGATTCTAATACAGGAATAGGGACTTCGGGTGAAGACCAATTATCTTTAATTACGGGTGGTGTAAATGCTCTTAGTATAAACTCATCCCAGAACGCCACATTTGCTGGGGAAGTAACTGTACTTCCAGTTGCAAATAATAAAACTATACTATCTGGCAGTCAAATTGCAATGTATAGAGTTTATGATGGGGCTGGTGGAGCAACTTTGTGGGGAGGTAAAGCACGAGGAACACTAGCATTACCAACCGCAGTAACAGATGGTGACTATTTAGTAGGACTTACTGCATCTGGGCATACAGGCTCGGCATATCAGTCTTCAGGTAGTATATATCTTAGAGTAGATGATTCTAGTGTAAGTTCCACATCTCTTGGAACAAAATGGGAATTTAAAGTTAATACTGCTGGTACTGTAGATTCAGAAGTAGAAGCCTTTCGTCTTAATAACGATAAGTCAGCCACATTTGCTGGGACTGCAAATGCTCATACTTTTAGTGCAACATCAAAAATCATTACAGCCGATAATATGTTTATGGGTGGAGGGCAATTTTATCTTGGGGCAGTAAATTCGTCAACTGATGATACTTGGAGAATGTATGGATATTCGGCAGGGAAATTTATTCTTGAGTCAAGAGAGAGTGGCACTTGGACAGAACGATTTAACATAGGGACATCAGGCAACGCCACATTTGCTGGGTCAGTACTTGCTACTGGTTTAAATGCTAAGATTACAACTGGAGCAACGGCTGGGGTTGAAATAGGAGCAGGGTCTGGTGACCTTAAATTGAATGTATATCATACTGGCTACACTACAGCAGGGGCATGGAAAGCCGATGGAGCAACTGTTGATGCAGACGACAATCTATCAGGGGGATTGTCTATTATATCTCGTCATGCATCAACTGGTGAAATAAGGTTTTATACAGCAGGTACAGCAGATGCAACTCATAAAAGATTAACTATTGGAAATGATGGTACTTTCACACAAGATGCTGGTAATGTAGTATTCAACGAAGATAGTGGTGATTATGATTTTAGGGTGGAATCAAATGGTGATGCCAATATGCTATTTGTTGATGGTGGAAATAATCGGGTGGGAATAGGAACAGCGTCACCTGCTACTCCATTGCATATACTAGAAACTGGGACACATAGTGAATTAAGAGTTGATGCAGGAACAAATAAGCAGTCTTATATCAGGTTTTCCGACCAAGGAGATGGTGCTGGAGGGTTAGGTTTTGCAGTAGGTCACGATTTAAATAATAACGGTAGTCACGATTTCTTTATCTACGATACTGAGAATACGACTAATAGATTACTTATTGACTCTTCAGGCAAAGTCGGCATCGGAAAAACAGACCCAGAAAAAGCTTTAGATGTATGGATAAGTGGTAATGCTGCTGGCAGATTTACACGATACGGAACTGGTACAACTGGTCATTTACAAGATGCATTAGTAGTTCAAGGTGAAACAAACGCTGATATGGCTGATGGTTTTGGAGTAATGACCGCTTATGAAATTAAAGATAGTGCTGGTACTGCTTATTCTGTTGGCGGTTTTGGTTATATGAGAGATGGTGCTGATAATAGTGGTAAGTTTTTTATTGCAAATGTCAATGCTGGAAGTTGGGGTACAAATTTTTATATTGATAAAACAGGCAAAGTCGGCATCGGGACAGGTGCTCCAGATAGTACACTGCATGTTCATACTGCAACTGGTGGAAGCATAACACCACATACTGCGGCAGATGATTTAGTTGTTGAAAATAGTGACCATGGTGGTATAAGTATTCTTACACCAAATGACAAAAGTGGTGTAATCTATTTCGGTGCTCCAGCAAGTAATGTTGAAGCTCAACTTAATTATGACCACGGTAATACAGAAATGAAATTAGGCACTATTGATTCTGGTGGTTATTTGATATTTAGTACAGATAATAATACTGAAGCAATGCGAATTGATAGTTCTCAAAATGTCGGCATCGGGACAGCGAGTCCTGAACGTAAACTTGTTGTCAGTAATGCTGGTGCGGAAGGCATTGAATTTGACCCAACTTATTTAGTATCCTATAACCGTTCTACTTCTGCTTATAGTGGATATGATTTTTATGCTGGTCAAATGAGATTTTACACATCTGCTCTTGCCCTTACTCTTGACACATCCCAAAACGCCACATTTGCTGGGAATGTTGGAGTAGGGGCAACGAATGCTAATACACTGGGAATGGCTAGAGATTTGGCTGTCTCTGCAAATGCCGATACAAGTATATCAATAATAGCAACAACTCAGCCTGGTGAAAATACAAGGTATGGGCAATTACAATTTTTAGCGGGTTCATCACCTGTTTGTGTAGCGGCAGTCCAGGCTTATCAAGTCGGGACAGGGACAGGTGCTAATGCGGCTGGCGGATTGGTATTTGGTACAAGAAGGTCTGGTCAAGTAGGCGGTCAGCCTACCACTAAATTTACATTGGCAGATGATGGAACAGCCACATTTGTTGGGGATGTTACAGTTGGAGACACTTCTGCAAATTCAAATATATATATCTTAGCACCAGATGCAGGTAATTCAAGACTTTATTTTGGAGATGACTCAGATGCTGGTATTGGATTCATTGACTATGACCACGGTACTTCAATGATATTAGGAACTGCTGGTTCTGCTACATTAACTCTTGGGGAAGATAAAAACGCCACGTTTGCTGGGACAGTTACTGCTGCAAGTACTTTTCTTTGTGAAGCAGCAGCTAATTCTTATATGTATCAAATAAATAATTATTCTGATTCTGTTCTTATATACAATTCAACTCATCAAATAGGTTTTAACGCTGCTGGGGTAAAAATATCTGGAGCAACGACTGAATTTACTGGGAATATAAGCCTTACTTCAGGTAAGAATATCACATCTGGAAATATGAAAATGTATATTGATGACAGCGCACATAGTACAAGTGCCTCTTATGCTACATTTGAAGCGTTATCAGATAGAGGGATTGACATTAGGTCACAATCACAAATAAGATTTTATACAGATAATGCTAATACTTTAGCACTCATTCTTGATGCTTCTCAAAACGCCGAATTTGCTGGGAATGTTACAGTTGGAAAAGGGAAATATTTAATAGGGTTGAATGATGATGATAGTGCCCGAATCAATTTAATAGGTGAGAATGGTGGTGATGATATTGCCATTGGGGAATATAATGGTAATAAATTAGATAATATTCGGTTTCATACTAAAAATTCCGAGGATACACTTATTCTTGATGATTCAGGGGATGCCACATTTGCTGGTGAACTTTCAATTCCACAAAGTAAGAAATTATATCTTGATGGTGGTGGAGATACATTTCTATGGAGTAATGGCTCTAACCAAGTTGACTTAAATGTAGGTGGAACAAAGGTATTACAATGGACAGCGGCTGATTTTTCAGTTGAAGCTGGCAACGCCACGTTTGCTGGGGCAATAAACTCTGTAGCAAATCCACCAACGAGTTTAGGTACTACTTTTAATATTGGTCTAAATACTGGTGCAGGTCATGTTGCCTCTATTTATAATGGAAATGATTCTAGCACTGCATCAGGACTTCAAGTTCAAGGAGGATATAATGCAAGTACCTTTGCTTTAAGATTAAAGAACGCCTATAATACAGATTTGCTTTGGGTTGGCGGTTCAGGTAATGTTGGTATCGGGACAACAGACCCAGCGAAAACTTTACACATCTACAGGGAAGATGCAAACGGAAGAAATATTATTTTAGATGCAGATGGTGTCAATCCCAGTATGGCATTCTATAATGATGGAGTTGAAAAAGCGTTAATATATTTAAACGTGAGTACTGATGAATTACATTTTTCAATTGCTGGTTCTTCTGTTCTTACTCTAGATACATCGGGTTCGTTAGAAATTGAACCCGCTGATGATACAAGGGCATTAAAATTAACATATACTGAGGACAGCGGTGCTGGTGATATTGCAACGTTTTTCTATAAAGATACTGTTGCATCAGATGTTGGTGCTATTGAAGTAACTGCATCTAATACAACTTATGCAAAAGCATCTGATTACCGTCTTAAAGAAAATATTGCTGATATAACGGATGGGGTTGACCGTATTAAACAATTACAACCCAAAAAGTTTTCATTCAAGCGTGATGCTAATTCTGTTATTGTGGATGGGTTTCTAGCGCATGAAGTAATGGATATAGTACCACAAGCTGTTTCTGGTTTGAAGGATGGAATAGATGCTGATGGCAATCCAAAATATCAAAGAATAGACGAGAGTAACCTCGTGCCACTCTTAGTCCAAGCTGTAAAAGAACTGAGCGCACGAATTGAGGAACTGGAATCAAAATGAAAGACTACGCAGAACGGAAGAAAAACAAGAAGTGGTCTGCAAAGAAAGTTGTAACAGTAGTCTCCCCAGCGGTAACGGAAGTCAAGGACGAAAATGATGTTGTTGTCCGTGCCAAAAGGGATGAGGTTACTAAGGAAGAACTTTCTTTATCCAAGAAACGCTATGATGCCGAAACTGGCAAAGCGTTGGATGACAATGTTCAGACATATACTATTGAGAACATTGATTCGCAGATTGCTAGTTGCGACAGTCGGATAGCAGATGCCGAAGCCGATAAGGCTGGTTGGGAACTGTTTAAGACTGATTTGCAAGCACTTTAATAACACATAACAAAAGGAGAACGAAGTGGCTAAAAAGAAAAAGGAAGAGCCTCTGAGAATGACCCTAAACGGTGAGGAACATATTGTTGACGAAATGACTGATGAACAGAAAATGATGGTGAATCATATAGCTGACCTTCAGAATAAGATGGACCAAATGCGTTTTAATCTAGACCAAGTTGGTATGGGTCATCAGGCTTTTATTAGCAAACTTGAAGAAAGTCTTGCTGATGAGTCTGTAGAGGCGGAGATTGTTGAAGCGGCTTAAAACAGAGTTGCTTGTATGGCTCGGTTATATCGGGTTTTTACTGACTGTGCTTGCTGTCGTGACTTGGTTTTCAGGTTGCGATAGCGGGTGGAGTATAGCTGGCTGGGAGATTAAGTGAGTGGTAAACCACCTACAGCCAGAAGCTATAGGGGAACTCTCGTGGATGATAACATGGTTTTCTCCTTCAACATTAAATGGTTGGGACAGATTTTGGTTCTGTGTGGGATGCTGGTTTATGGTTATTGGAATATTCTCTCACGTATCGAAGCCCTTGAGGACGGGATGGTTACTTCGACTGCCCAAATCGGTGAATTGGTTGATAGACATATAGAGGATGAACAGCAAAGATATGCAAAAATGGAAGAGGAATTACAGTGGTACCAAAAAGAATTAAATCTAAATCCACTAAGTTGGCGAAAGAAAAAAAAGAAGTAAGGGCTATGTCTTTTAGTGAGATATTAGCCAAGATTAATCATTATGTGAGTATACATGGTAAATTACCAGGGAACTAATGGTAGATTTTCTAACAATTTACAGCGAAGCTGGCATGATAGGCGTCGTTGGCGTGATGTTTGTATACCTTGTATATACAATGTCATCACGGGCGAGTCAACAGGCTGAGGCTCTTGAGAATCTTAAAGTAGAGAACGAAGAACAGTCTGTAAGAATATCGAATATTGAGTCTATAGTGCTTAAATTCTTAGACAGATGGAACCGCTCTGATGAGACTAGAGATAGGCGACATGAAGATTTAGTTAAAGAAGTCAATGACATGTCTGATGTCTTGATGGAAATAAAAGGAAGCGTAAGCAGAATAAATGGAAGAGGCGGATAACCGTGGATAGTATAAAAGTTTCTAGTACAAGCTTTGCATCGATGGGTGTAATGATGTGGGATGCAATCCCATGGGTCTTAATGGTAATAATTGGTATACTACAAATAGTATATCTTTCTTACAAAATAAAGAAAATAAAGGAGTCATAATGGACTTTAAAAAGTTGTTGCTTGATATGGCTGAAGCTCAGGCAGATAAAATGCAGGATGAAGCCATGGGCTTTATAGCATCTGATGAATTTGGCGATATGATAGCTAGTAAGATAAATGAAAAAATAGACATTCCGTTTGTTTCAGAAGATAAAGAACAGATTTTCTTTGAGCGTGTTGTTGATATCGTCACTGACGTGCTCGAAGGTGTCTTTAAAGGAAAGTAAATTGAAGTTTGGTGATGCTATCAAAGTAATTTTGAAGCACGAGGGCGGCTATGTAAATGATAGTGATGACCCCGGTGGCGAAACTAATATGGGGATAAGCAAGCGAGCTTATCCTGAAATAGATATAAAGAGACTTACTGAAGCTGAAGCAACTGCAATTTATTATGATGATTACTGGAGACCAGCTAGGGTGGAAGATGTCCCAGAAAATTTACGCCTTATTTATTTTGATATGGTTGTGAATATGGGGAAAAGACGAGCAACTAAGATTCTACAAGAGTCAATATCTGCAAAAGGAATAAAGACGTCTGTTGATGGTCTAATAGGACCTAATACAATAGCAAATGCTAAAAAATCTGGACTAGAGCCAGGAAGGTTGCGTAGTTATAGGGTAAAATACTACGCAGACTTAGTAAATAGAAAACCCAATTTAGAGAAATTTTGGTACGGATGGTACAGGAGAGCAAAACAGGTTTAGAGCTTTTTGAAGACTTAGACTTCAAGGGTACTAAAAAGTGGAAAGAAGAACCACCTGGTACTTGCCCTTATTGCCTATTTGAGGGGTCGATAAGTGGTATAGAGATACTTGGTGCCTATGATGGAACTCTATTCTGGGAATGTAAAAAATGCGGAGAAAGAATGTTGAGGTTTACTAAGAAAACCACTATTAAACATTTATCTAAGACCGCAAATCTATTCATTGATTTAGAGGGACTAGATACTATATGGGAACAAATACCAAATTAGATAAGGGTGTTATTAAACGTGGAATCATCACACCAGACAAACACTTTCCGCTCCACTGTAGAAAAGCCATCGACATTGTATGCCAAGCTATACGTATCATTAAACCTGATTTCTATGTCGATTTGGGTGACGTTGGTGAATTTGAAAGCGTATCACACTGGCAATGGAAAAAGAAAAAACGTCCTCCTTTGGAGTATCAACTCCCACGACTATATGCAGACCTCGGTAGTATTAATGCTGGTATGGATACCATTGATGAGGCTCTTGATAAGGCTAATGTGCCTAAACGATACTTCTGTGAAGGGAATCATGAAGAGTGGCTTAATGTTTTCTCAGAAGAAAACCCATACCTACAGGGACTTAGGGTCAGAGATGCTTTACTACTTGAACAAAGAGGATATAACTATTACCCAAGTGGGGAGTACTTAAAAATAGGTCATTTATGGTTTTATCATGGACATCATTTTGCTGGGATACATCATACACGGAACCACTTATTAAGATTGGGTGTTAATATTATGTATGGACATCACCACGATATGCAACAAACGAGCGTCACTCAGATGGACGGACCCAAGTCTGCTTGGTCTATTGGCTGTTTAAAAGATATGTCAAGTGAGAGTAATGCATTCCTTGGTAGGAGGAAGACGAACTGGGCGCACGGGTTTGCTGTTGTTGATTATTATGATGATAACAGATTTACCGTACACCCTATTAATATTATAGATGGTGTTACATCTTTATGGGGCAGGAGGCTTAGTTCCAATGCCTAAGAGTAATTTTGAGATAGAAACATTTTCTGTTGGAGTTGTCTCTAATCCTAGCGATGAACGTGACATTCCTAAGAATGCGGCTACTTATTCTTTGAATCTAGACCCCCTAGATGCGTCTGAGTTGTCTGGGATACCTAGTGATTACTTTTTAAAGCCCGGTGGGTTTAATTCTAGTTACTGGGGTTTTACTTATCATGCTGGGGGCGGCACTGGTCAAGGTGGAGGATATGAGCCAATACCGGATGATGATGACCCTGAACAGTCTAATGCTACTAACGAAACTAACTAATGATAGTTTCTTCAAGTAGTCTTTTTTCTGGTTCAGAGGGAACTTTTTTCAGGGTGGAAATGCTGAATGATGCTGGTACATCATGGAAGTGGTCTAAAAAGGTTCTTATTGGTGGATGGGATGCTTATACAACTGTAACTGATTATGATTTAGATACTCCTATAGAGCTTGCTCTTGGAGTAAAGGTTGAATTTGTTCAATCAGCCAAATCTGATTATAATGATGGTGATTATTGGATATGGATAATGACTGTAGATATGAAATTAGATTCAGACGAAAATGGGGTCTATTCCAATTTAAAGGTTATTGAGAATGGTGATAAAAGGAATCTAATCATGCTTAATAAAGTTTCTGGAGATATTGTCGAGATTAAAGACTTTGAATCTACATCTCCAGAAATTAATGAAAATATAGTCAATATAGGTCAGTCAGATAGTCTTGATATTTGCTCTAAGAATAAAGAAATTTTTATTGCTCGTGGTGAAAAGAGCGTTCCAAAATGGGTGGGATATACTAAGAATAATGGCTTTTCACCACCAAATGATTCTGCGAGTATAATTTCCGATGATGCCTACCGTGTTTTAGATGTCGAAGGAACATTCACAAAACTTCTTGATGATTTTGTAACACTACGTGGAACAGAAAATGTACCTGCTGGTTCTGCTGGTACTGGTTATCAAACTGAAGTTCTTAAGCAAATGAATTCTAGGATAGTGGTTGGTATAAAGTATGGTGAAGACAGGTTGTATGTATGCCATATAGGCGAAATGGATGCTAGCCCACCAACTGGTATTATTTATAGCTACAAGCTTTCTCATATGCCTTTAAGAATACGATTAGACTATTCTACATTTATGAGTACAGGTCAAAAGTATACTACTGGTGTAGCTGTAATGACGGTTCCTGCTAGTGGTAATTATATAAATTCTATGGAGTTTTGGGAAATACCATCAGGTGCTACTACTGGTCCTCTTGCTACAAAAAGTAAAACTATTCATTTCAAAAAACCTGCGGATTTTAATGTGGATGATAAGGGTTTTTCAGATTTCTTAATAGTTCCAAATATGATTGACTATACACATGGTTCTTGCAAGTTTTATGGTTTCTTCTCTTTTAAAATGACTCCTGAAGAGACTAATAATGGCTTATTGGGTCAAAAGTGTTTATATCGTGTAGAGAGTATAACTAGCATAGCGGATGATGGGAATGTCCCTGAAACTATTCTTACTGCAGAGGGGACAGATGGTAGGTATATAGCTTGCACACCTAAATTAGATTACGAGGATAGTAACGCAACAACTGAGACTTTTATTGATATAAATATTGACGATACCCCTAACCCAGACCCATTTAAAAAGTATGATGGTTCATTGTTGAAAATAATTGAGACAAGTGATATTAATTTAGCTATAGGTGGCTATGATAGTGGTGGTTTAAATCCGTATATACATTTTACTGCAAATCTAAAGCCATCTGATGAGCTTGGATATGTGGGGTCAGAACACAAATGGGGTCCATTTTGGATAGATAGTGATGAAAAATTATGGACTTTTTGTACTGTCACGTTTGTTGTTGCTCTTCCAACCACAACAACTACTCTGGCATGTCCTATTTTAGTTCATTTTAAACACTTAAACATAGATACTGACCCAGGGACTGGACAGGGATGGGAAGAACTAACTAATAAATATAATACAGAGAATCCAGTTGCATCTTGGTTTAAGGCTAGTTTAGCAAATGAGTTTTTGCCACCTGCTACATATCCTCTTTTTTCAACCCCTGATGAAGGGAGAAAATATAATGTTTACGGTGATGTAGATAATAATAATGGAGCAAGGAGGGCTTTAAGTTATTATAATGCTGAGAATAAACAGATTTGTACGTTTGCTGTACCAGCACAAGAGACAGAAGGAGACTCTGATTACTTATGGGATAGTGCAAATATATGGGTTTTCCCAAATCCAACTAGTCTTGTTTATACTAGATTTACTAGTGCTTCTGATGGTGTTGAGGAAAGTAGACCAGTAACATCATTATATACTTTAAGTGCTACTGATAGTTTTGAAGATAAAAAGAGATATAGGCTTGGGGATAATGATTTAGAAGTAAAATTCAGATATGCAAATGTGGACCCCGGAGATATGGGGCAAATAGGACTACCGTGGGAAAGTGAGGCATCTCAGGTTATAATGGCTCCAATAACTGGTGAGGGTGATAGTACGATGAGTGAGCATTGGTATAATGAAGGAATGAATGCTGGTGCAGATAAAGATGTTGCTACACAACCTGCGGTAGTATATACAGGGGCAACAGATGAAATGGCTAGTACTGATACTTGGTTAAGTTTTGGAGATACATCAGCTTATAGCTCATTATCTTGGGTAGCGGGAAGCGCAAAGAAGTCTTTTTATAAAATGTCTCTAATATATGATGGGTACCAAGAAAGTAGTTTACTTAATACAATAGTAACTTTTTCAAATAGTACTGCTTTTACAGATGGTATACAATTTGAGATACGAATTGATGCTGAGTATTCTTTGCCAAAGCGTATTAATGCCATAGCTGTTTATCGTGGAGATAGTGCTACAGAAAATAATGACAATCCAGATGGTTTTTATAGGTTTGTAAAAGAAATACCACTTACTGATTTTGCTTATGACAGTGCAAACTCTAGATATACTTATACCCTCCTTGATGATGGTGATACAGAGGGTTCTTATACTGCTATAAATGGTATACCCGAAACAATGACAAGCCTGTCAATAAATTATACTTATTGCACGGAACAGAACGGTTATATGTTTATTGGGAAGTGTAATCATAAAGAGTTTGGTGATGCTAATAATGTAATATTTCGCTCACAGCCTGGTAAGTACTCTATATTTAATTGGAGTACAGATTTTGCACAGATACCATTTAATATAACTGCTCTAATTGGTTTTATGGGGAAAATATATGTATTTGGCTATACTGAAATGGCTATAATTAATCCTGAGACTCTAGTTATTGAAGATACGATAAAAGGAATAGGTTGTGTCGGACCAAAGACTATTTATACTACATCAACAGGGCTATATTGGTTTGATGAGAGCAATATTTACAGTGCATCTCCAAGGATAACTAAGATAGGTCAATCTATACTTTCAGTAGATACTCATGGCTGGTACAATTTATCATCAGATGTAAAAAGGGGGGCTGTTGGTGGCTTTGATGTTAATAGACAGGCTTATTTGGTTTTCTTTACTACTGGTTCAGATAAAAGGTGCTGGGCTTATTCAACAATGATGAATCGTTGGGATTTGTGGGAAACCGCTGGTACGGTTATGGATACTGAGCAATCTTCTGATGGACATTGCATCCTCTTATTAAAAGATGGTCGTATTTGCAAATATCTTGCTGGGGCTAATAGAAGAAGTTGGGAATGGGAGTCTAAAAAGATAACATTTGGCAGTGATACGATTTTCAAGAAGGTTCGTGTTGCTAAGATAGATGCGTCTAATAGAGCAAACACATCTATTAAGTACCAAACCGATATATCTACAGAGGCTAGTGGTTGGCAAGCTGGAACTAATAATAGTAATAACTATGGTAGTGCGTGGCTTGGTAATTCTATAAAGATAGATAGCGCTCATTCTAAGGCTAGGTGGGCTAAGTTCCAACTTAAGGGAACTAATGATAGTGCTGGGAGCGATTACAAGGGGTACTCTCTTGGTGTAATATTTAAACCGAAGAGACCAAAATAGTGGGAATTAAGAAAAAAGTTTTTAAAAAAGCTAGTAGAGCAGTTGGGGGAAGGGTAAACCATTATTCAGGTAATAATGACAATCAAAGAGAAAATTCTGAGTTTCAGAAAACAATCGAAACTATTTCAGAAAAAGTGGATACTGCAACTGGTAGTGTTGAAATGTCTGATGACACTGGTACTCCTGGGTCTTTACGTGTTATTAAGGATGGTAAGGACTGGTACTTAGAGTTTAACACGAAGGATGGCTGGATAAGAAGTAATAATACTTCAGTTAGCGGTTTTTCATTAAGAAATTAGGAACTATATTTAAGAAGGTGAAAAGGTGAATTTATGAGTTGGATAAGTCAAAAATGGGATGAGATTACTGGTCGTAACCAGAAAATTGACCCAAGTGTAATAAGGGGCGAATATCAAGATGCTTATGGTGGGGCTAGAGATACTTATAGCTGGCTAGAACAGCAGGGCAAGGAGATGATGGACCCCAATTCTCCTATGAACCGGATGGCTAAAGAGAGGATGGATGCAGATTCTGCTGATACTGCGGCTGAAATGGCTAGACTTTCTGGAAGAAATGCGGCTCAATCTGGCGGTGCTCCTGCTGGTGCTATTGCGGCTCAAACTACTGATACAATGAATAAAGCTACGGCTGGTTCTTTGGATGCTTTTAATAAGCACTTACAGGGGACATATGCTGGTGGAGTAGGCATGGTAAGTGGTGCGGCTGGAAATCTTGCTCAGATGGAAGACAGGGAGATGCAAGCAATGCAACAGCAACGACAAGCTAATAAATATATAGACAGAGAAGCTACAATGATGGGTGCTGGCTTAATTGGTGGGGCTGGACAAATGATGTTTGGTATGCCTCCAACAGGAGGATACCTTTCACAAAGAGGCGGTTATATAGGTGGTTATAAAGAGGGTGGTTTAATTGACAGGGTATTTTCAAGATTTAAGGGTCATCCATTTGCGTATGATGCGAATCAAGAGAAAAGTCAGGGCTATGAAAGAGAGGCTCCATATAAGAGAATGTATATGCAGGACGAACCAAATGTTCTACCATCTGCTGATGTTGCTCCAGACCAAAGATATGGGCAGGACAGAACATTTTTCCCAGATGATGCTGATTCTAAAGCACTTGGGTATGCTACATCAAATGTACGTAATTATAACGACCCTGAATCTCTTTCCCCTGAAGCTGGTCAACTTAGAGCATCTGCTTCTGGTGAAAATATTTTTGTTGGGTCCCCTGGGGAATATCACCAAGAGATTAATCCAAATTATAACCAACTGGAAGAGATTCAAGGGGAACCTTATCAAAGTGGTGGATATATCTATGGTCAACGTGGGGGTATGCTTAGTACGGTCATGGGACCCAAAGGTCCTATGGGTATAAAGACCCGACTAGGGGGGCAGTTAATTGGCTAATAAGTATAGTCCCTATCCCGGTGATATTGTTGATGCTAAACTCGAACCGGGTGAATACGTTCTTAACAGGAATGCTGTTAAAGCCATAGGTAAGGAGAATCTTAATATGTTAAACCATGAAATGGCTCCACGCTTTGCTGAGGGTGGTTCTGTTGATAAAGAAAGAGAAGCCTGGGAAAAAGAACACTATAAAAAACTTTCTAGGACTCAAAGAAGCATGTGGAATGATAAGAATTATAGAGAAATGAAATGGCTAAATCATAAGGCTAGGGGATTAAAAGCCAATACAAATCAAACTGTAACTCCTATAGATTTACAGAAGATTGAGATTCATGATATACCAGGTGATGAATTTAATGTTGATGATTTTAATAAGATGGTTGGGAACTTCTCTACTATTGCTAAAAGCGGATATAATGAAGCAAATAGAATGAGAATGGAAGATGCATCAATAGTTGCTCAAGGTAAACAGATGTATGAAGATGACCTTGCTAGGAATAAGGCAAGTGCTGAGTTTGATGATGGGGTTCTTCCTGGTATAGATTTAAAAAACTGGAAAGGACCACAAAGTCCTTTTAGGGCTACAGAAGCAGAGCAATATGCTTACCAACTACAGAAAGACCCCAGGATGCTTGGTTTTGATTTAAATAAGGAGCAAAGAGATAGGATTGAAAAAGAGAATCCTTATCTAGAAGCTGAGCGTTTAAAAGGACTTGAACAGCTTAGGAGCCAGTACGGCTCTACTGCGTCTCAGGTGAAAGCTGAGAATGAGCTTGCTATGGACAAGATTAGGGCTAAGATAAAGGGAGATTTAGATAGTAAACAGCTTTTAGAGGAACAAAATAAAGCCATTGCAATGATGAATCCATCTGGAGCACCATCTAAGCCACAGATGTTGCCCGGTATTCCGTATGAGACTATGGAAAACTATAGAGCAAGAATGGAGGCTCTTGATAAAGAACCTAAGAAACAGCTTGCTATGAAGGATATTCCTGCTGAGATAGAAAAGATTTCTAAGGTATCTTCTAAGCAGGAAAAAAAGAGCTTAAAAAGCGGATTAGCAAGCGCATTAAGAAACTTCAGAGCTGGTATGGAAAAAGGTAGCGCTCCTGAGTTTTATGCTCAAACTGGTAAAGCTGTGCCATTCCCAGGATTAAGAAAGCAAACTGATGAAGATATTAATAAGATTCTTGGTAAAGGGAGCCCAGATTATATAGATGAAGATATAGAAGGGATTGACGAATCTGCTTTATTTAACGAAGGAGAAACGGAAAGAATCCTCACTAGACCCGATACCAAGGGGAAAGATGACATGTCAGATTTTGAATGGGAAGCATGGGATGACCCATCAGAAGATGAAGATATTCGTAAGGCGTCTAAAGGGATGATAGCATCTCAAAGATTATTAGACGATGGGATAAGCCCACTTGGCGGTGGTAAGCTTGGACCCCAGGTTCTTCCTACACCAGATATGAGAGCTATGCCAATGTCTGATGAAGAATGGGAACGGTCAGATACAGGAATGTCTTCTATAGACTGGGCTAATCCACAATTTGGAGGATGGGATAAAGATGTTGTTAATCGAGCCAGTCAAACACTGGCTGGAAAAGCTGGTGCTTCACTTACTGGTGGCCTTAGGAGTTTACGTGGTGGATTAAGTAAAGCATCTACTTATGGTCAAGCTGGACTTCATAAATTAGGATTAGACCCATATAATTATTTAAAGAAGGGGCAAGAACTACAAGAAAAAAGCGACTCTATTACAGCTAAACAAGCTTATGGCGGTGCTAAAGATTATCTTACAAAGGGTGCGGCTGAGAATTATGAAGATGTACTTACTGGAAAAGAAAAAGGCTCATTGTTACAAAGAGGCGGTAAGGGACTCGGCATGCTTAGTAGTCTTTTAACTTATGCCAGCGGTTCTGGAATGCATAATCTAGATAAGTATGGCAGGTATAAACCGACTCCTTTAAAATTGAAAACCATAGGGGAAGAAGAAGTAGAAGCACCAGAAGAAGAAGTAGTAGACCCTAGTTTTATTGGTCCTCGCACAGGCTGGGACCACCGATATGAAAGAGGGGGAGTATACGACCCTAGCTTTATTGGCCCTAAAAGACCTATGAAAAGACGTGGTGGCTTTATATCTGGTATAGGGCATTACCAAGATGG
>Ga0080013_1002541_pt1 | contig 21262 bp, 19 predicted proteins | sample ETNvirenome_6_85_FD_69236 | JGI IMG/M metagenome (GOLD analysis project Ga0080013, IMG submission 69236) | Marine viral communities from the Pacific Ocean - ETNP_6_85 (SPADES assembly) (version 2) | ecosystem: Environmental > Aquatic > Marine > Oceanic | place: Pacific Ocean | collected 2013-06-19 | reverse complement strand
CTTCGGCCATCTGTTCGGGTCGTTGGTGTAGACCGTCTGGACTCGTTTGACACCTTCGCAGACGATTTGCCCGAAGGTCAATTTGGACAGCGCGCCTTCCGGCACATTCGGGACCGTTGACCGTATGTAGCTTTCTACGGCCGAAATCAGCAGGTCCACATCTTCGCGCGTGGCCGATTCGTCGACCCATGGTACCACGTAGTCGCATGCGTCACCATGATACTCACGGACATTGTCGCCCAATGTCGATTCTGCCATCTTGTCCCATCCGCGAGGCTTCTGCATTTGGTGCTCCTTTGTGCAGTTAGGGCCTTTGTGCCCGAGTGGCTGTTTGACCCCATTGTAACACCCTACATTAAGCAACCTGTGTGCCCGTGGTGCCTATTCGAACCACTACATCTTGTGTAGGAAAAGTTTTCCTTACACAACATCTTGTGGCTTGTACTATTTGTTACCACGAAAAGTGGGACACCTTCGCCTCACTCGGGACATTCGTGTCTCACCCGTAACCTGTTGTTTTTGTTGCACTTACGCGAAGGTGGGACATAGGTGTCTCAGTGCGCGTTGGCTACAAAAACCGTGCCAGCGTTACGCGGTATAACATAGTGCCCACTTGCACCACTTGTTACCAATTCGGTCGTGCGGTACACTACTTGGTACGACGGGAAGTGGCCGTTGTGTTACTTGGGACGCCTCAAGACCACGTGATACCAAGTCCACGCCGAAAATCGTGTCGCTAAGCTACTTAGTACCACGCCGCGCTCCTGGTGAACTACGTAGTACCAAGTACCAGCTCCGTAGTACCACGTAGTACCCCGGGGCACTACCAAGTACCAAGTGGTACCACCGCTGTTAGCACGGCAGACATAATTCCCCAAAATTTGAGCCAACGCATGCGAAAATTGAGGATAGTAGTTGATCTCAACGGAGTGATCTTAACCAATCGAGAGAAGTTCGAGGAAGGGAGAATCACCGGAGAAGTAACCGACGAGGCGTGGACGGCTCTAGCAGAATATTTAGAAAAAGGATGGGTAGTTGTAGTAGCTACAGCCAGACATGATCTCGAGCAAGTCAAACTGAAACTTTTGTTCGAGGCGAGGAAAGCAAATAAGGCTTGGATTATTCATCAGTTAGAATTCGCCTATAAACCAATGTGTTGGATCAGTATAGACGACCGCGCATATAAATTTGAAGGAAATTTCCCAAGCACAGCTGAGATAGATAACTTCCGGCCGCACAAAGGACCGCCAGCTCCCAAACGACCGATTATTTCAGATTCTGAAGAAATGGCGTCACAAGCCCACTTAAGTATCGAAGAAACTCTTAAGTCAATGCGGACAGAGAACTCATAGGTGTATACTAGACTTGACAAATCACTTCCATAGGCTTATCATGCACATACGGGCAGGTCTCCATCAGTTACAACTTTGTACAAATGCCCACTAGCTCCAACGCCTTAGAAAACTACAGGATTCTATGCCGAAGCCCCTTAAACCAACGACAAATCTCGTGAACAACCGTCAGTTAGATACTGCACGGATTGTCACGATGCTTATGTTTGAAGGTAAGGGAACTGGTCAGATCGCGAAAGAACTCTCTACAACTAAGTCGGCTGTAGAGCAGCAAATTTCGAAGGCGAAGACCCGTGACATGATCCAGAAGGCCCATGAGGACCGGATGGAGCTAGTCATGCACATACCGATTGCGAACTATGCAAATCGTTTGCGGAGACTCGAGAACATCTTACTTGATAACTCAGATGATCCGAAGCTCCAACTGGCGTGCCTTAAGGAAGCTCGCGAAGAAACAAAAGCGTTCTTCCGAGAAGAAGATACCGAAGAGAAAGCGCCTCAGATCACAGTCAACATCCAGCGGTACGAAGGATCTGAAGAGGGAGTGCTACCTCGAGCAGTAGCGGAGGCGAGGGATGCTATCACGTCAGTGAAAGTAACTGAGGGCGAGGAATCTTAATGCCTAACAGATTTGCTCAGGAACTTGCTAGTCGTGATAAGCTGCGTACTCAGGGTATAAATACGCTTCCGGGCCGAACGCCTTCTCAGTTGATGTCGGTGGATCAGTTTCATCGAAGTATTCCGTGGTATGAGCATTTGCTGGGAGGACTTACAGGGCAAGACGTAGCTTTGCCTCCTGGCCCGAATGATCCTGTACTAGCTGAAGTACCGTTGAGTCCTGGGGATTTGCGTTCGTTAGTAAACGCGTTAGGAAAAGCAACAAAAAGGTCTCATCCTGCGGTAGTGGCTTCGAAGAATTGGTATCATGGGACTGCAAGTGATTTAAGTCCTATAAACTTAGACCCAACAGCAACAAACGCTTCTCGCAATCTATTTGGCCCTGGGATTTACCTAACAGACGATGCAACGGGAATTCCTCAGGGATATGCAAGGTCTGCCGCAACAAGGGCGAATAGACAGGCTAAAAAAGTTCGGCAGATTCTTCAACAAAAATACCCAAACAATCCTCGTGGGTTTGAAGATCCAGGAGTAATTGACGAAAAAGTATATGAAGCTCGAGTACAACCTAGAAAAATTTTGGATCTAGAAGAAGACGCACCACTTGAAGTTCGTGAGATTTTTAAAGATCTTGATGCGTCTTTACGCGAGCACACTTATCTTGATGAGGGGAAACCTACTAAGGTTTACGTACGTGCTCGAGCCCACCCGGAGTTCCAGATCACGACTGAGGATTTATACGACGCGTTAAAAAAGGATCTAGCAGACCCGGATAATTTTGACGGTCTCAGCGGAATGCTATCATATGAAGCTGATGATATCTTTTCGATGTTAGCTGAGGATCTTCGGCGTAAAGGTTACGATGCTTTAACGCATACGGGAGGGTTACGCACAGGAAATAAGCCTCATCAAGTTCTCATTATGCTTGATCCGAATGATTATTACAATGTTCGCGGTATGTCTTCGTTAGAGGGTCCGCCTGGGATTTCAAAACAACCTTTCTTGTCTGGCGGAGAAGTAAGTTCCTTTAGGCGCTTCAGATCGATTCCACCACTTAAATGATGCGGCTCGGTAGTACTGAGGAAACTATATCCATTGACCACTATCATCATCTGAGTTTTCTTGATACACAAGATGAACTTGAAGCACAGATTGACGATCGATATATGGAAGTTGGAATGCACGTTCTTCGCCAAGTATTTGAAGAGCTTGTGCAGTTGTTTGAAAAATGGGAGGCGAGGGAATACATCCACCGCGTCTATCCATTCTGGGTAAACAAAAAATTTGCCACTATAGATATTGCTACTGTTTGCATGTTACCATATAACCAAGTTCTATCAGATTTAAGATCATATAAGCCCGAATGGGCGGTTTATGACTGGTGTTGGAGTAAAGACGGAGAACTTTGGCTTAGTCCATTTGGGGTTGAAGCCGCAGACTTTATTCAGGCAGCTAAAGACTTCGCGTTTGAAGAACGTAGACCAGGAGTTACTGAATCATGGCTCAGAGCAGGCGCAGAGTCTCATTTGCCACGTAAGCTTCAGACAAATATTTTTAACTATAAAAAGAAAGCTCGAAGAAAACTAGAGGCAGTCCATGCCACGGCATAATAAGATAACACGAAAGGAAGTGAAGGGCCTTGAGCTGAACATATCGTTTCAGCCAAAGCAATTCAAACTCCTTCAAGCGATTAGAAGTGGATTATGCCGATATCCTTTTTATGGCGGGGCAAAAGGCGGTGGGAAGTCATACGCGAGCCGATTGATCCTATTGGTGATGTTGCTGGAGACCCCAGGGACTACTGGCCTGTTGATTCGTCGGACGTTCAAGCAGTTGGCGGGAAACCACATTCGCCCATTGTTCATGCAGTTCCCAGACTTGGAAAAGAGATACAATAAGTCTGAAGGTATACTTTACCTCGATAATGGTAGTCAACTTTTGTTTGGTCACTGCGAACATGAAGATGATGTTTATCAGTACCAGGGACAGGAGTTTGACTATATAGGGGTTGAGGAGGTTACGCAGTTCACTGAATTTCAGTGGCAGATGCTAAGTCAGTCGAACAGGACATCAAAACGGGGTCTTAAGCCTGTAATGTGGGCTACTGGGAACCCCGGCGGAATCGGACACCTTTGGGTAAAACGGCTATGGGTTGACCGTGACTTTATCCAGGACGTGGAAGATCCTGAGGACTATGTCTTCATCCCCGCCAAAGTTTTTGATAATCCTGCGTTGCTCTCGGCTGATCCTCAGTATCTTCGCGTACTTAAGTCAATGCGGGACCCAGCCTTGCGGAGAGCCTACCTCAACGGTGATTGGGATATTTATCCTGGGCAGTTCTTTACTAAATGGGATCGAGACCAGATAGCAGTACCTAGTTTTGACATTCCAGATGATTGGCCTTTGTATGGAGGACTCGATTATGGAGAAAGTAGTCCATCCTCCTTCGGTCTGTATACAACAGACTACGATGGCAACGTTTTCCGAATTATGGAATATTACCAGGCCGACCGTGCAGCTTCTCAGCATGCAGAAGCAATCGACGAACTTATCGATAATTGCCCGTTCACGGGAGGACGCAGACCGAATATCATATATGCTGACCCGTCCATGTGGGTTAGAAGACGAATGCACGAGCAGCACTCTAAATCCGCAACTGACTATTTTGTTGCAGCAGGTCTACCTCTTGCCCGTGCAAATAACGATCGAGTTAATGGGTGGCGAGTATGTAATGACGCACTTGTCCACAAACGATTTTTCGCATTTGACGGATGGAATGACGCATTTTTTCGCACAGTTCCCGGTTTACCCCGAGATGGTAGAAACCCAGAAGATATCGTGACTGTTGGGGTAGATGATCACTGTGCGGATGAATGGCGATATGCTATGGTTCATAATTATCGACCCGGATACACTGACCCAGTACAGCAATATGAAGGTACTATGCAGGAACTAATCGACTCGGTTCAAACCAGACCTGGTTCCTACGGTCGCTACGCGAACTAAGATAATATGGAACTCAACGGACAACAGGGGATTGCAGGAGCGAACGGTGCAGATTTAGCGGCACTCCTTGATCCTGAGCCTGAAAAGGCTGAAAAGCTGCCTATGCCGCGCAAAGAGCGGGATATGTGGCTTGAGGAGATTGAAATTACAAAGAAGTATATGGAGAAGCGTCATGAGTTATGGAAAGAACTTCTCAGTGAGTATAATCTGAAGTTTGATATTCCGGGATTGAATGAAGAGCAGGTAGTTAAACTTTCTCGAATGTATCCATTGGTTCGTCAGATTATTGCTTCAGTCTCATTTCATTACCCACATATTTTTATTGGCGCGCAACCGCTAGCAGAGAGTTCTCAGAAAGATCTCTCGATTGCATCAGACATCATGGAACGTACGGCCAATATGGCTATTCAGTTGATGGATGTAAAGACTGAGCTTCACCAAGCATTGTTTGATAGTTTGTTCTGTGGTGTCGGTTGGTTGAAGATGGGCTTTAACCCAGAAGGTGATGAAGCTGTTCCGCCATATGCAGCAAATGACGCACTTATGGAAGACTTTCCGTATGTAATGCGTGTCAATCCTTTTAACTTGTATGTTGACCCGAAGTGTCCGCCACACAAACTTGCTTATGCGAATTATGTAATTGAGCGTATGTGGGTTCCGCTTGAGTTTCTGAAAGAAGATCAGCGATACGACCAAAAGGTTGTAGCGAAAATCCAGTCTGGCACCGAGGCTACAGAAGATGATACTCTTCTGGACATTGGAGTGACTTCTGGACAGGACGAGGTTGAAGCAATTAAAAACTCTCGTGCTGGAGGAGATATGGTTCTGCTCTATGAAATTCATGACAGGATTCACAGAAAAATTATTACGTTTGCAGACGGCGTGGATGAACCTTTGGAGAACGCCGACCATCCATTTAGGAAAGCGTCACCGGTCAAAATTCAAGACCCTCAATCGGGTGAAGAAATCACAACAGGATTTGTCCCGGCCCAAGGTTCATTGATGCAGGGAGGGTTTCCTTACCTCGATATTAAGTTCGATACAGACGGTAGTTCTTTTTATCCAACTCCCCCTATGGGATTTATTCAAGACCTACAGAAGGTTGTTGTCGAAAGTGTTTCTAGACGTCTCGATCAACTCCATCGGTTCAAGAGACTTGTTTGGATCAGACAGACCGAACTTGAGCAGAACAAAACGCTCAGACAAGAACTCAGGAATGCCGATGATGGAGATGTTATTGGAATCCAGGACATTAACTCAGTCCGAGAAGCTAATTGGGGTGGAGTATCATCTGACCAGCTGGGAATTGAATCAGATGCGCGAGGTTATGAAGAGCAGTCCCTTCACACGTCAGATCTCGCGGGAAGCTCTAGCAGAAAGACCGCCACTGAGTCAGCTCTTCTGGCAGGACAAACAAGCATTAATCGGGAGTGGATGCAGGAACGCGTTGCAAACGTGTATTCTCGGATTGTACGAAATGTATTTAGAATGTTTCGAGATGAGCGATATATTCCTGAAAATCATATAGTTCAGTTGTCAGAAGAAATTATGCATGAATCGTATATGCGAGTGCTTACTACTGAGGATTTTCAGTGGGAGTTCAATATTACGATTGACGCACAATCAATGCAGCCTCTTATCGAAGAAATTCAACGGGATGATTCAGTTCTGTTATTCGACAGACTAAACGGCAATCCATTGGTTGATCAGACCGAAATTGTCAAAGACCTTATGCGAGCTTTTCGTGTACGGACGCCCGAGAGGAAATTGGCAGGAATGGATGCAGTGGATTCGCGCAGGCTTGCGGAGCTGGAAAATGCAATCTTCCTTCTTCAGGGACAAGACCCAGGAGTCGCTGAAGGGATGGACCATGCGATTCATGCAGAGGTTCACAATCCGGAAAACATTATCCAGATGCAGGAATTTATGCAGTTGGAGCCTCAGATGCAGGAACAGGTTCTTCAAATGGTTGCCGAGCATGGAAATGCTCACTTGGATGCAATGTCTGGTGAGGCTGTCGGAAGTCAAACAGGCAGTCAGCCGGCGGTTGATGGAAGACTCCTTCAGGGAGAAAAAGGTATTCATGAACAGGTTCGGTCTGATGCACAGGGAATTGCACAAGCTGCTACAGCTGACGTAGCAACACGCAATAGATAGGAGAAGTATATGCCCTTGTACGATTACAAGTGTGGAAAATGTGACCATGTAACGGAGGATATGTACGCACCTTCTGACCCCGGCCCACTGCCACAGATCGCGTGTGAAATTTGCCAAAGTATTGCCGAGCGTTATTATGGCAATCATCAATTCATGGCAATTTCGGATACGTCACCGATGTATGGCACATATCATCCAGGATTCGGGGAAGTTGTGGACAGTTATGGGCATAAGCAGCAATTACTAAAGAAGTACAATGTCGAAGAGGCTTCGGATTTGGTAGGAGGTTCTCGATGTCATATGCCGGATGAGTACAGTCCAGATGGAAAGCATAATTTTAAGCCACAGGCTGAGCCAGGCAATTGGCTGACAGAACAGGAACTCAACGATATGGGAAGTTCTTGAATTGCATCGAAATACACACACTTAGAGGTGATTTATGCCGTGGACATTAAATCCTCAACGCTCGCGCCGTTCCCCGAGACGTCGTAAGCCCCCAAATCCGCAAGCTACTCGCGGTGCTCGAGCGTCTCGACGGGATCAAGCTAATCGGGCTGCTCAGTTACAAAGAGTTGGTAGACGAGCACGTTCGAATGCACAATATGGCCGTCGTTCATAAATATAATTATAACTAGGAGATGATTTGTGGCAAAAAGAAAAGCAAATCCACAGGCTAAGCGTCGTGGGCCAAATCCGCAAGCTAAACGCGGAGTGCGGAAAATGAGGCGTGGCTCGGCTCCTACTGCAGCTCAGCGTGCTCAGTTAGAAAGACGAGTTGGTGGACGAGGCCGTCCGAATGCACAACGAGGTCGTCGTTCATGATTAGTTATGTTATAGAAGAGCGTCGAGGTCGATGGGAGCTTTGGGACCCACGTTTTGACGAGTGTATTGCAATTGCTCCATCTTATGCGACTTTAATTCATATGATGGGGATTCGTTCTGGCAGTTCTGCCAGCTGATAAGTTTGATAATTTCATATTTTGAATTAAAGGATTAGCTATGGCTTCTGAAACTGAGGAAAGTGGTGCAGTAGAAGATACAGGCGTATCTATCGGCGAAGATCTTGTTTCCGATACATTTACTCCTGGATCCGCTGCTACAGCCTCTGACCAACCTGTTCAGGAAGATGCAAGCACTGAAGATAGTTCAGGTGTTCCCGCAGAATTTGATCCTATGGATGCAGATTGGATTAAACTTCGGGACGACCAGGTTCCGGATGAATATAAACCGCTTCTGAAGACTGCAAGAATGTTTCAGTCTCAGGCGGATCGGTCACGAAATGAAGCTCAGTTTCAGGCCCAGCAAGCCCAACAGGCTGCTGAAACCATGCAGCAAAGACTTACATCATTGGAATCGCAGTATGGTGTACAAACTCCAGCAGATCCGAGAGAGCAGACCAATAACCTTCTTGGTCAGTTCGGGTATGCGCCAGGATCAGCAGGCTATGAGGAAGCTAGTACTGTAGCCGGAATTGCCCAAGCATTGCTTACGCCGCTTCAGGAGAAATTTGAGGCTCTTGAGGCTCAGAACCAGCAATTACAGGGCCAGTTCGGCACATTACAATCAACTTCCCAGCAGCAGGCTGAAATGCAGGCTCAGCAAGAGCTTGATGAAGCAATCGCAACATTTGGAGAGGTAGACTTACGGGATAATTGGGATGCTGTGAAAGCCCTTAGAGGTCAGTTGAATACTCGCACTGGACAGGGATTTACAGTTAGCGAAGCACTTGCAACTGTTAGCCCTGCCGCAGCAGAGAAATCAACTCAGCTTAGGGAATCCGGACAGCAAGCTAAGCAAAATGCCCAGAATCGTCAACGGCCTTCTCCAGCTGCACAACCTCCGGCGGCAGGTTCAGCTCCGCCTCTTGATGAGGCCGGACTAACTGCCGAACTTCAGAATTTAGGATTTGAATAAGGTTAATTATTATGGCACCAACGTCTACTACAGAGACTTGGGACAATGCGTGGACGAGCACTATGCGAGTCAAGCGCAAAAGACTCACAGATACGATTTTTGATGAGTATCCCTTTCTAGCTTGGCTCCGCGCCAATGCTCTTGAGACTGAGAGTGGCGGTAAGGAAATCCAGGAAGATGTGATGTATGGCAAGAATACTGGTGGCTGGTTCAACGGATATGACGAGGTGAATACTGACGCAGTGGATGGTATCACTGCGGCTTTCTTCCCCTGGCGGTATCTGGCTGTACCTATTACGATCTCCATGACGGAAGAAATGGAAAATCGTACCACTGATAAGGCCGTTAAGATGCTTGAGGCCAAGACTAAGCAGTCTATGATGACGATTCGCGATACGATGAGTGCCGCGATCTTCTCTGCTCAGTCAGGTCAGGCTATTCTTGGTCTACAGGATCTCGTTGCAGATACCCCGACTTCCGGGTCTGTTGGCGGAATCAATCGTGCGAACGAAACTTGGTGGAGAAACATCTCTGATGCTAATTCTACCGACGTGGATAGTGCTTCCGGCGATATTTACGCTGGCGTGTCTCGCATGGGTACTTTGTGGAATAATTGCTCTGAAGGCAATACCACGCCTAAGGGCATTGTTACGACGCTCACGGTTTTTGGTGACCTCGAGACAGTCTTTGAGTCGACGGGTTATGCAAGACTGACGAGTGGTAGTGGTACTGCGAAGGTTGATGCAAGTACTGTCAACTTTCGCGGCGCTAATGTGTTCTACGATCGTGATTGTCCTAGTCAGCATATGTACATGATCAATCCGAACACAATGAAGTTGAAGATTCAGAAGGGTCTTAACTTCGCTAAGACTCCGTTTAAGGAGCCGCATAATCAGTTCGCGAAGGTAGCATTTATTGTTGTTGGCGCACAGATGACCATCAACAATCCTCGTCGGAATGGTGTTGCAACTACTCTGACCTAATGGCGGTTGACCCCGCTTGTAATCTCGGTTGATCCCGAGGAAAGGATATTACGATGTCTCTCGTAAACCATAACTTCGTCAGCAACAAGATTTCTCAGGCTGCTAATATAACTGGCAACAAGGCTTCTCAGGGAATTTATGAGGAGTCTTCTACTGCAAAGCATCGCATTGGCGAGAAGATCGAGTTGGCGGACGGACGTTGTTTTCGGTATGGCCAGACAGGTGCAGCTATCGGTGCAGGACTTCTAGTCTCGCAGGATGTTTCTGCGACTTGTTTGGCTGAAACTGACGATGTGATCATTGCGGCTGCAGGTGATTTTTCTATCTCTGCAGGATCAAAAGCCTTTCAGGCTACCCTCGCTAGTGTAACGAAGAATCAGTACGCTGGTGCTTTGATTGCGATTACGGATGATGCTGGCGAAGGTCATCAGTATCGCATTGAGTCGAATAGTGCAACTGATTATACGACTTCTGGCAAAGTTGATTTTCACTTGTATGATGGTCTGGTAGTCGCGGTTACCACGTCTTCGGATATCGCGATTACTGGCAATCTGTGGACAGAGTTGGTGGGAGCCACTGCTGGTACTGATTATATGGTATCGGGTGTAACTCCGATTGCTTTCACAGATGCTTATTATGGTTGGTTCCAGACAGCGGGCATCGCTACGTCGATTGCTGACGGCTCAATTGCTATCGGTGATCAGCTTACGCTCTCTGATGGCGTTGCTGGTGCAGTTCAGTTGCAGGATGCATATACTGAACCTGCAGTTGGTTATGCTGTTTTTGCCCCTGATACTACTGGTCATGTCCAGTGGATGATTCAGGGTCTGGTAGTCTAGTTATCTGGGGAGGGAGTAGGAATCGAAAATTTTCTGCTCTCTCCTCGTTCACAAATTAAAGGATAGTCGATGAACGCTAAATCTATGGGACATGAGTTGCCTGAAACTCCAAAGGCTGCTCCTCCCGCACAGGTTAAAGTTGATATTCCCGCTACGCCTGAAGCTGGTGGCGAGAAACCTGTGACTGCACGAGACCTGGCTAAGCTGCTGATGACGGCAGACGAAACTACAAAGAATGCTATTGCTAAAGCCCTTAAAATTCCTGGGATTCGTAAGAAACCTTCGAAAGCGAATAGAAACAGAAATCATCTTGAGACTATGCGCGCCGAAGGTGAGGCTGTTCATGAAGTAGAGAATTTTCTGCCTGTTCCTCCAGAAGGTATTATTGAACGGGGTGATGAGGCAGTTGCTGCATGGCACGCGGCATGGCAGGAGGGAAGAACTTTTTCATCTTCATCTATGGATATTGACGACGACCTTGAGTCGATTGCACTTTTAGCATCCGAATAGGAGCACTACCGTGACACCCACAGACATCATGACTATTGCATTAAGGCGAGCAGGGTTGACTATCGCTAGTACAGCCTTTACTGATAATGCTCGTGATTATATGAATATTCAGATGGCTGAGATTGGTGCCAGTACAGAATGGCAGTGGTCTGAGACTGAAGCAAATATTACGACAACTAGTGGAACAAAGACGTATTCGTTAGCGGCCGATGTTTACGCGCCGACTGGATTTCGGAACGTAACAAATAACCTTACTATGGCAATACAGACCTCAGCATGGCTTGATTCTGCAGATGCTGATCAATCAAATAGTGGCGATCCAGATACTGTTATTCCAATAGGACTTAATTCTACTACTGGATACTGGGAAGTTATGATGCATCCAACGCCAAATGATTCAGCTACTACTATTACTTATCGTTATCATAAGGTTTTGCCTTTATTCACGTCTGACGGAACTTCATCTACTATCGCAGATTCTGCAGATCTTGCTATTTATATGCCAGTATGGATTCAGCACTCACTTATTTATGGGGTGTCGCAGATGTATCATGCAGAAAAAGGCGATTACGAAGGTGAGGATCGAGAGCGCAGAAATAAAGACAATACGATTGATACAGCTCTGACAGTTGAAGGTCGTGCGTTTGCTAACCAACGAGTTCGTTTTGGCAGACCTTCCGATACTCTAGGTCGCTTCGAATTCTATAATCCACCGGTGCTTAGCTGATGCCGATTCGAGCCGATCGTGTAACTTTTGGGCCGTGGAGAGGCGGGGTAGACTATTCGCGTCCAGCAATTGATCTCGAAGTGGATCAGTTGTTTGAAATGCAGAATATGGAAATAGGTTTGTATGGTGAAGTGGCTAAGCGAAACGGCACAGCTAAGCTTAATGCTTCAGATTTGAATAGTGCTGCAACTTGCACAGGCTTAGGTAAGCAACGTTTTTCAGCTTCGTCATCTGCCACATGGGGGTTTTTTGGTAATAAATTCTACGAAAACCTTGGAGGAACTCCTGCTGACCGTTCAGGATCAGTTACAATCACTGCTGGAGACGACAAAACCTGGGTCGCAGCAAATTGTGGCGGAACTCTTTTGTCATGCAATGGAAACGGCAATGATCCTGCACTCTCGTGGGCTGCCTCTGGCGGAAATCAAGCGACTGCAGATGTTGATTCTCGATTTACTTCAGCAGGGGCAACCGCTTGGTTCGACAACAGAGCTTGGTTCGGAGACCTCTCCAGCGGTGAAGACCGTGTTTGGTATAGCAGCCAAACAGATATAACAACATGGGGAGCTAACGATTTTTATCAGTTTGATGAACGTGTAGTTGCTCTTGTAGCTATGAAGAGTTTTCTTGCTGTACTCACTGAAAATGCTATTTGGGGACTTTTTCCAACAAATAATACTGATCAACCTTATAGTCGCCAAAGACGCGCAGATAGAGGTACAGTTGCTCGACGATCGGTTGTAGTTAGCGAAGTCGGGCTTATGTACTTTATACGCGAAGAAGGTATTTATCGGTGGGATGGAGCTAATCAACCGGAGAAAATTTCTCACGCATTAGATGGTGAACGATATTGGGATACTGTAAGAAAATCACGCCTTAGTGAATCTCATGCAATCTATGTACCTCATAAACGCCAAGTTCAGTTTGCTATTCCATATGGTGTAGCCCAAACAGATATGAACCATGTGATGGTCTGGAATGAGCAATTAGGTTCGTGGGCAGGTCCACATAATGGGTTCACGAGAAATGCTTCTGCGTACTTCGATAATAAATTGTATTATGGAGGATACGATGATGGTTTCGCATGGCAGCATGATACAGGGACTGCGGACAATGCGACAGCTATTAACGCGTATTTTCATACAGGTGCAACACCTCCACTTTCTGCAGCTGATAGCGTTAGGTGGCTTTATGCTCGCCATCAATTTAATCCAGAAAATGAAAACTTAAATGTACTAGTGCAGCAACGTGGTCCTGGGATTCCTTCACGCGTTAATGAATTCGATGTAGGTGATCCTACTGACGCACTTGTTACAGAGTTTGTGATTGGTTCATCTGTTATCCGTGGGTCTGATTGGGGCTCGTTTATAGATACTGACCTTTATGGTTATGATCCCTTCACTCAACTGAAGTATCTGAACGCAAATGCGTCAGAACCTTTTACTATACGGCGAGTTGACCTTATGTTTAAGCCTATTGGTAAAGAAACTCTGTATACAACTGGAGGTGTCTAATGGCTACGAGTTTCTCTACAACAGACAGAACTATAGCGAACCAGATTTTTGGTGGGGGTCGAGCTGCAAATGTCCGGCTTCAGCGATATGTTGGAGCAAAGGGACGAGATGCGGCTGTTCGTCTTCTTGGAGCAGCAAGAACTCCATTTGACGAAGTTGAGTTGGACAGACGACTAGGTCTTAGTACAGCTAATACTAGTACGTTTCAGGCTGCTGGCGGCGCAACGCTTGCTCAGATCGAAGAAGAAAATCTAGCGAAGCAACGCGCCCAGAAAATTGAAACAGATCGTGCACAGGGTGTAGGTGGGCCATTTGAAGGTCTAGGCTTAGATCCTGCGGTTATTACGCGGTTTAATTCATTATTGGATGCTGGTCGATTTACACAAGAAAATGCAGTAGAAGAATTAAGAGGTCTGATCGGTAGTGGTACTGTACCGATGGATCAATTAGCCAGAGTTGCTGATCTAGATTTTGGCTCTCTCAGAGATGCTGCAGCCACTCGGTACCGCGAACCTCGTGCAGGTGCAGAAGCTGCTTCAAGTGGCGTAGAACAGAATGACCGATTAGCTGAGTTGTCCAAGCAAATTGCAGATTTGACGGCAGCTAATACAGGTCTATCAGATCGAATTTCGAACATTGCTACTAGTAATACGACATCAAGTTTACCTTCTCCTCCTGCAACTGGTAATGTGGGGATTCGTACTGAGGATAGTAAGGCAATAGAGTCACTCAGTGAACAGGTTTCGCAGTTGGTTGCGGATCAAAAAGAAGGTTATTCTAACGAAGACATTCGGCGTGAACAGCAACGACTGGTAGCAGGGTTAGGTTCAGATGCTGAAGCCGCAGGGCGCAGTGCACTTGAACAACTGAAAGTTCCTGAGTTCACAAGGAGCCCTCTTGAGGGTGCATTAGAATCTAGATTTTTAGACGATCTGGTGAGTCCTGACCAGCGGGATGTAGGGATTGGTTCAGTTGGTGGATTGCTTCAGCAGCAACTCCTTGACCGACTCGGTGCGCCGTTTGAGGAAGATGCTATCCGTCAAGCAGCTCGCCAGCGGTTTAATACGGGGGCTGCAGGTGCTCGAGGTAATCTTGTAGCTGAACTATCTCGTCTTGGAGTTTTGCGGGGCGGGGGAAATACGATAGATAGTCTAGGTAGGTTTGATGCAGGTATCCAGCAAGGTCTTCTGGATATTGATGCAGAGACACAACGTCGTCGTGATGAAGACTTAGCGAGAGCTCAAGACTTTACAGGATTTGAAGCTGATTTAGGTTTAGAGAATCGTCTACTTAATCAGCGAGACTTAGACTTAGCACTTGGATTTGAACAGAGTCAGAGTGATCGGACACAGCGTCAGAGGGAGTTTGAATTTGGAGCTAATGAAGCTCGTTTGGGGATGCAGCAAAGTGTGGCTGATCGTACGTTGGCTAGACTGCTTACTCAGACTGAACCGACGCAACGCGAACAGTTCGAAGAAGGTGTCCGACAAGCTCAGATATCAGAGAATCTTGCACAGGGTAGCGCAAGTTTAGCTGAACTAGAAGCTGGCAGACGGTATAGGCTCGACCAGGCTGAGCAGAACAACCAGATGGCTTTAGCTAAACGAGCTTTAGGGTTGCAACGGGATGAATTAGGTCAGAGTGCTCTACAGATTGCTAATCAGCAGGCACAGTTTGAGGCATCGCAAGCTCAGCAAGCCAGCCAATTTACTGCTGCAAATGCACTTCAGAATATGCAGTTTGACAAAAGTCTGACTCTTGAACAAAACATTCAGCGAGCACAAGAAAGTCAATTCCTTCAGTCTCAGGCACAAGCACTAGGCTTAGCTGGCCGAGGCTACGATATACAATCTAATGCACAGGCTTTGCAGAACAGACAGTTTGAGGCTGATTTAGCTCAACAGTTATCTATGTTTCAGAGCCAACAAGGTCAGCAAGCTTTACAGTTCGGTAGATCAGCCAATTTAGCGGATCTTCAGACAGCTAATCAGGCCGAACAGTTCGCTCGTGAGCTGACTGTTAGGCAGGAACAGGCTGCAGCAGAACGAGCCTTGCAAGGACTACAACTATCTCAGCAGGATAGACAGTTCCTTCAGGCTCAGCAACAAGCATTTGGGTTAGCTAGCCGTGACCTTGATATGCGTTCTAGTGCACAAGCATTACAAAATCGTCAATTTGGTCTAAGTCTTGACGAACAAACTAGACAGTTTAATGCAGCACAGGGCCAACAAGCCTTACAATTTGGGCGGTCGGCCATGCAACAAGAAACTGCACTTGCTCAAGCGCTTATGCAGATTGAAAATCAGAATAGGCAATTTGGTCAGGCTCAAGCGCAACAAGCATTACAGTTCGGTCGTCAAGCTAATTTCCAAGATACGCAGTTGGCGCAGCAGGCAACACAATTCGACCGTGACCTTCGAGTTATGCAGGAACAAAATGCAGCTCAGCGAGCTTTGCAGGGATTGCAGTTATCTCAGCAGGATCGCCAATTTTTGCAAGCTCAACTTCAGCAAGAGGGTCAGTTTGCTCGCGGGCTAACAGATGCTGGTCAGGCACGAGCGCTTCAAAATGCTCAGTTTACGAAGCAACTTGGACTTCAGAGATTTTCAGACCAAGAAAATAGGAACTTAAGTCGTGATCAGATGCTTGCTCAGATGTTCGGAACAGGTACTGCGACATTTGGAGGCGTGGGACAACAGACACTTCAGGAGCGTCAGTTTGCAGAAGATCTTCTTAATTCTAGGTTTAATAGAGATGTAGCAACTGCCGGGCTTACAGGTACGTTTGATGGCGAGAATACATTACAACAACGCTTAGCTATGGCTGAATTGTTAGGAGAGCTGCCAGGAGGACAACGAACTATCACAGGCCAGCAGCTTGACTTTAACAGAAACCAATCTCAGGTTGATCAACTTCTCGCTCTGATGGGTATGGAAATTGCAGCAGGTGATGCAAATAATAGAGGTATTTCAGCTACTGTGCGTCCGTTGATTGAAGATCTTCTATTTAATATTCAACGACCGGCACAAAATCCTAATGCATTACCTCCAGGTGCAGTAAGTCGTACAGATACTGAAGCCCAAAGACATCAACGTGCTTTAGAACTTGAAGAAATTGCTCGTGTAAGTCGAGCTAATGCTCGCCGGCGAGCTGAAGAAAAAGGAATCTAAGGAGATCTGATTATGACACAAGTTTTGCCTTGGTTAGCCGCAGTTAATGTAGGTTCAAGTTTGATCTCGGATCTTTTAGGTAACCGAGATGTAAAGAAATTTAATAAACAACAAAGAAAAGCTCAAGAACGGGCTAATCTGATTAATGCGTTAGGTCAAGGAAGATTTAATTTTAGGGCACCTCAACAGGAATTTAGTCGCAGTGGACTTAGTGGCCTAGCATCTGGAATAGCTCGAGTTTCAGGTTTAGGGATGCAAGGTATACAGGCTTCTGAAAATATTCAAGGTCTTATGCGTAATCGACATATGTCAGAAGGCGCAGCAGCAGCGGCAGAAGAGTATGTTAAAAATCGAGAGGAATTTTCTAATCAGTTTGGAGGAAGAGCACTTAGTGGAGGTTTAAATATACTTTCAGGTCTGCATACATTGTCTGGACCTCGCGCAACACCTGGTGCGGCTGAGTTTTCTCAAAATGCTGATGAACTTATAGATGCTGCAGGTAAACCAATTGCTGTAGAAGATCGTCCTTTGACAGCTTCTGGTGCCCATATTATGCCGGAAACAACAATTTCTGATCAGTCTGAACAGCGTAATCCATATTGGTACTTAGGATACGCACGAGAAGGTCAGGATATGATGGGTCAGCAAATAAGTCTTAGAAAAGTACAGCAAAAAACTACTGAGACGCTAATAGGTATGCAGGAGAATTATAACTATGCTAGAACTATTATGGCCGACCCAGATCTAGCTGCTAAAATTACAGGGTCTCAAATGCCAGACGTTATTGAAGGGTTGATTCTGAATGATGTAGATCCTGCAGAAGTTACTCAATATTTACCTCTTAGACTTGCTAGTGCACAAGAAGTGGAGAGCGTAAGCACACTTGCACAAACTATTGATACATTTGCGTCTATAAAACAAGATGTTGCTCAACTTAATGAATTGCACCCCGATTGGCTGGGTCCTGCAGGGTCCGCAGTTAGTGTTATTAGCACTGATGAACACCGTAAAGCTATAGCAAGTCTTAGATCACGTCTTAAGACTTTTGCGCTTAGTATAGCAAAGGCTCAAGGGCAAGGCCGTTTATCTGATTTTGATGTACAGTTCTTCATGGATCTTGCTGGCGACCCAGGTAATCGTTGGGCTTCTTTAATGGGTAAATTTGATTCTACTGATGAACAACTAAGAATTAGTTCTCGAGCTATGATGCAACGCTTTTCTGTTGAATCACGCATTGGTGGAATAGATATGCCAAGTTCCATTACGGGAACTGCAGGATTTGCACCCGGAACTTCTCCACGGGATATTCGAGTTGCGCCTCCTGTAACCGAGTCGGGCCAACAAACATTTCCTACTGGACCCACTACCGTAAATATAGACGAAGATTTTAGTATAGATATTGGTAACTATGATATTCAAATTCCTCCAGGTAGTCGTGGCTTTAACAACAATAATCCAGGAAATCTGAATTTTGCTAATCAGCCTCATGCAACTCTAGAACCCGATAATCCAAGATATGGAAAAGGCAGATTTGCGGTTTTCCCAAGTATGGAAATGGGAATCGCTCAATTACACCGACAAATTCTTTTAGACGCAGAACGAGGTGATACTCTTGAAGAATTTATTCATGAGTATGCGCCAAAAGCAGGTGGTAATGATCCCGAAAGAATTCTTCAGGATTTGATTCAGGCTACAGGTGCTACAGCAGCAACGCCTATAGTAGGTATTAATCGACAGGATCTTGTTGAAGCTATAATATTGGGGGAAACTGGAACAACGCTAGTTCCACGCATAGGATCGCCACAAGCTCAAATTTCAGCTATTAACCCAATAGAAACTTATACTCAGCAACCTGACGAAACGATGTTAGAATTCTTTCAACGCCTTAGAAAACTACGAGGTCAACAATGACAGAACTCGCAGGTATGGATTATACCCAGCGTCTGCAATTAGGAAGGCGTTTAGCTACTATGACGCCTGAAGAACTGCAAGCGATGTCAACTGCAGATTTAGACGCTGCAATTCAAATTCTTAATTCTACAGAAGTAGGCCAAGAAAAAGGTGATATTCCCTTTGATGCGAGTCTGGGAGCAAGGCAGAATCTCAGCAATCTCGGTAGTAATGCACGGTATGAAGCCGGAGAATTCTGGGATGCTGCAACTAATCCTGGGCAACTAATTTCTGGGTTAAAAACTCTTGGCGTAGGAGGTATACAGGAACTTGGGGCAGGAATGAATACAATGTATCCTTCGCCAATGACCCCTGAACGTAAAGCATTTCGCCAAACAGGTTCGGATATTGCAGAAGGTATAAGAAACTTTGCTGCTAATCCTGGACAAGTTGCTTTCCAAAAGCCGGTTAGTACACTTTTGAATTTGCAGCCTGCACTTGGAGTAGCTAGACATATTCCTAAAGTTGGTCGTGTTGCAAGTGCCCTAAGAGCGCCGGCAAATGTAGTAAAAGCTGGTCGAGGACTTGTGTCAGGCCTTCAACGTGGTGGAACTGGCCTTACTGAAATGGGTGCAGAAGCTCTTTCAGGTCTTAAGGTTTCTCAGCAGCGGCAAGTTATGAATCGTGCAGTGAGTAGTGCTGACGAAGCTGCTGCAATTCGAGAAGGTTTGCTAGAAGGAAAAGCAGTAACTCCTCGAGCAACTTTAGGCCCAGACGATGAGTTTATTACGCTTGGCCGTGGTGCATTGCCCGAGGATCAGATGATTCAAGCTGTTATCCAAGCGAAACGTCAAGTTGCAGCGGAGATATTAAAGCTTGATGGCAAATTACGAAGATTACGGAGTACTGGCGGAACTGGATCTCCTGGATTTGGTAAAGCAGAAACAAGACTTCGAGAGCTCCAAATAGGTGCTAGAGAATTTGATGAAATTTTACCCACAGAAGGTGTATCTGCAACAATTGGCAGCTTTGACGATCCTTTAGTTCAAGCTCGATTAGCGGCTGAAGAAGCGGCTGAGGGAGTTACACGAGCTAGGCCAACTGGAAATCTAGCCAATATTCCGGATAAACTTGTAAAATATGGTGATGATGCAAATAGATTAGAACGCGGTATTCTAGAACGTGTAGAAGCTATAACTAAGGCTGCTGATCCTAAGGGCATCGGAACTGATCTTCTATCACTTTCTACGGGTTTTGCTGGTAGTGGTGTAACATCAGCTAGTTTGGTAGGTAGAAATATTGCTGTTCAAGGTGGACGCCAAATTGGTAAGGCAGTTATTATGGGAGGTGTAGCACTGCAACCGGAGTTTTGGCCTGTTTTGGCCTTGATTCCGTTTACCTCGCCAAAATTAGTTGCTCGTACTATCTTGAAAATTGCAGATGGCCGCAGGCGCTTAAATGGTGTGTTAACATCTGATCTTGTGAAATTTGTACGTGCTACAGCAAATTCTCCTGTATTAGCAGAAACACTGAATTCTGGTCTTTCTGTAGCTGAGGCGTTGCAGATGAATGGCATTTTACCTCAGAATGAAACTCCGTTACCTAATAGTATAGGCGGTGATATGTCATTTTCGGAACCTCTAGGAAGGCGCCCATAATGGGAACAATTAGCAGAAGTCATTCATTTGTTAGTGGCGAGAAGCCAACTGAAGATGAATGGAATGTAGATATAGATCAAACATTTAGCCTAATCAATGGCAATCTAGATAAGGCTAATGTAGATTCGAGCTCGTCTGACGGAATTGTTACGATGGACGAGGCTCAGACAGTTACAGGTCGCAAGACATTCAGTGGTAATATTGCGGCTGCGTTAACAATCGACACAGTTGCGAATGCAGCAGGTAGTGTACAGGATGTGTTGACACTAGAGTGGGATCCTGGAGATGGGGCTACACTTACAGACAACACTTCTGGAATAGCATTAAAGTTTGTGATGTCTGACGATAATGCATCACGAAATCAAGATGATTTTGCTGCTTTAACGTGTATGGTGATCAGCGATGCATCTGGCTCGGAGGAAGGTGAATTTAGTTTCCAGCTGGCCAAGGCCGGATCACTAACTGAGATAGCAACACTGGCTCCTACAACGGGCCTGACAGTTGGCGTCGATGATACTGGTTATGATGTAAAGTTCTTTGGCGCGTCTGCTGGTGCTTACCTGGAGTGGGACGAGAGCGCCGATCAGTTGCGGATCATGGGCGCATCGGCTGACGCAACCACCAGCACCGGCAAATTGCTGCTGGCTACTTCCCTCACAGACATCAATGCAAATGATGTATTAGGGAAGATTGACTTTCAGGCTCCCCACGAGGCTGGAGGAACAGATGCCATCACGATTGCCGCCTCAATACAGGCTGTAGCTCAAGACACTTTTGCAGCGAGCGTTAATGCCACTGACTTGATTTTCTATACCGGCCACTCAGAAGCAGCTACGGAAAAGGTCCGTATAACGAGTCAGGGAGAGATCGGCATCGGTGGGGCAAACTACGGAACCGCTGGACAGGTGCTCACCTCTGGTGGTG
>Ga0080013_1002540_pt1 | contig 21268 bp, 26 predicted proteins | sample ETNvirenome_6_85_FD_69236 | JGI IMG/M metagenome (GOLD analysis project Ga0080013, IMG submission 69236) | Marine viral communities from the Pacific Ocean - ETNP_6_85 (SPADES assembly) (version 2) | ecosystem: Environmental > Aquatic > Marine > Oceanic | place: Pacific Ocean | collected 2013-06-19 | reverse complement strand
CGTGAGGTGACATGACCACGCGGCTGACCCTCGATGAGGCTCAGGCGCGGGTGCGACAGGCGCGGGCTGGGGATTCGAGTCCTCTCTCCCCCGATGAACCAGCCCGCCCTGTCGCCGTCCCTAGCCTGCCGACCTGCCTCGACATAGCGGAGCGTCTCATCGAAGACGCTGCCGACCTGTCGAACAAGTGGCCCCTCGGGGTACACGACATAGACGACGCCTTGGGTGGCGGGTTGAAGAAGCGCGAGTGCATGATCGTGGCGGGGAAGGCGCACACGGGCAAGACGGTGTTGATCATCAACGCTGTGGCCCGCAACCCGAACAACCTTGTCATGTGGATGACGCCCGACGAACCAGACCTGATGGTTCTGTCACGCATCCTGAGTATCAGGTTAAACAAGAGCCCCCGTGTCGTGTACGACCTGGCCCGCAAGGGCGACGAACAGATCTTGAACGCGATCCGTCACCAGTCGGAGACGGATCTGCGGAACCTGCGGATCGTTGACCGTGCCGCCTTCTCCAAGTACGGCGAACAGATGCGGCGGTCAGGCCACCATGTCGAAGGGCCGATAGACGTAGCGGACCACATCCTCGGAGAGTGGACGCCCGCAGAATACGGTCGCCCCGCCGACGTGTTCATCTGGGACTTCGCATCGCAACTAGACGACCCTGAACTGGGCGACGACCCGTCCCGCATCTCAGCGTTGAAGTCGCTGGGTATGCGTCACGATGCGGTCACCATCATCGTCCACCAAGCTTCTCGTGGTTCGGGTTCCCGTGGCTCTGCGTTGGGCATCGAGTCTGGCCGTTACGGCGGCGAGGATCTGGCGCACTTCATGTTGACGGTGTGGCGCCCCCACGAGGACGATTCGTTGCCTGCCGACGAGCGTGCCCACCTAGAAAACGTGTTTGGTATAGCCTTGGTGAAGAACAAGAGGTTCGACGGCAAGAAGGTCACGTTGAACATGGAGATCACCGAGGCGGGCAAGCTGTTGGATCCGTGGGAGGAAACAGTCATCCAGCATCGCCTCGATCAGGGGGAGTTCTGATGGGTGTGACCGTGGGGAAGCAAACCATCTACCTGGGCGCAGGGTTGACGCGCACAGGGTGGGTGGTGTGGGACGACGACGTGTCCGTCGGATGGCACGCCGACTATGTGGCAGCCCAACTCAACGCCGCCACCTTGGTGGAACAGAGAGAACATCGTGACGGCTAGCGATCTGGCGTCATGGTTCCACATGACGTTCCACGGGTTCCCCCACGCATGGGGAGAATCAGGTGACCGTCCCCGAGCGATCTGGGAAGACCTGACGCTCGCCCACTTCCGACGGCACCTCGACGGGGAGGCGCCGTTGGGGATCTACCCGATGGTGTACGACCCCACCAACAAGCATGTGGGTCCACGGGGATGGGACGACGACCGACGGTACCCCGACATGCGGCCCGAACTGTGGGTGTGTAGTTGGGGGTGCATCGACATTGACGCCCAGTCCGAATCCCACAAGGGGCAAGGCACCGAAGACGAGGTAGCCGACTATGCGTTCAGCCTCGTCGCCGTACTCGCAGCGCAAAGCATCCCCGCTTGGGTGGAACGCACCCGCTCAGGTGGCGCACACGTATGGGTGTTCCCCGACACATGGTGCTCAACCGCCGACATGCGACGATGCCTGCAAGCGACAGAACAGATCGCAGGGGTGCCGACCGACTCTCCGTTCCCGAAGAGCGAATCGCTACCAGGACCGCCAGGGAACTTCGTGAGGCTCCCCTACTACGGGAACCGTGCCCGCATGGACAGGCAGGTTGCCATCGAAGAAGACGGCACGCCCATACGGTTGGAAGACTTCCTGCATGAAGCGAACGCCAACCGTGCCAAGGTCGCAGACATCAAGGCTGCTGCGTTGCTGAAGGCGCCGTCGCCGACGCCCACTCCACGACTTTCATATGAAAGTCGGAGGGCCTCAGGGAAACTGCGTGGACGCCTCAGGGAGATGTTCGAGGAAGGGCCACCGATCTCAGCGTTCACCGAGAACCAAGGCGCAGGCAAGGGTAGGCACGGGTGGCTGTACAAGTTCGCTGCGTTTGCGTGCCGAGACGGACATACGGTGGATGCGGTGGTGGGGTGGCTCATCGAACTAGACGACAGGTTCACCCGCAAGTTCTATTACAACGGGGAACCACAACCCGACCAGCACCGCCAGTTACAGCACCTGGCGGAGAAAGCCTTCCGAGATGCCGAAGCGGAAAAAAGAACACGCCTTTATCGTTGAGGGGCGCCCCAAACCAAAGGGGCGTCCCCGCATGACACGGCGTGGCCGTGTCTACACGCCGAAGGACACGTTGGAGTACGAGGCGACAATCGCCGAAGCGTACGACGGCCCCTGGTTTGAAGGGCCGATCCTTATGAGGATCGCGTACACCCCCGACTATCAGACCATCGAGATCGAGGAGATGCCTGACGCCACATCGAAACTACGTTTCGACTTGGACAACGCCATCAAGGCGACACTCGACGGTTTGAACGGCATCGCCTACCCTGATGACAGGCTCGTGTACCACGTCGAGGCGACGAAGCTGTGAGTAGCGGCCAGTTCGCCGACCAGTCGTTCGACAAACGATTCAACGACATGGGCGACCTAGCAGAAGGGGTGTTCGAGGAATGGAGCCCCGTCAACTTTGTGCGGTTCGGCCTGAACAGGCCGCCCCTGGCGATGTGGAAACTCCCCCCACGGATCCGTTACACCCCCGACTATTTGACTTCCGACCATCTGGTCGAGGTGCAAGGCTTCGGACGCAAACAGATCGTCCACATGAAGTTAGACAAGTGGCAGGCGCTCCTGTGGTGGGACCGCAACGTCATGCCCGTGCACCTGTTCCTCCACGACTCGCACCATGATCGGCAACTCATGTTCCCGATCAAGAAACTACGCCCCCTAGTGGACAAGGCGGAAGTCCGCACGTTCCCCGAAGGCAACGAGTACTATGCGATCAACGCAGGGGAGGTATGGTCACTCTTGGGGTAGTCGATGCCGAAAACAGTCAACGTAGACCCATCCAGTTGGCTGCTCGACGAAGCCCTAGTGGAAGACTTTTACCGTGCGGTGCTCCCCCTGGGAGACATGAACAGGCCGCTCAACTCGTCCGCCGCCCTCATGGAGGCGCCCCCCAGCCGTGGCCCCCGCATCCTGTCGGCGTGCAACAGAAAGCCGACTCCTAAAGATCAGGTCGTCATCGACGCCCTGATGGAACTCCCCGAAGCGCACCGCCTCGCCATCGAAGCGATCTGGGTCGCAGGCATGTCGCTCAGGGAAGCGCAACGTCACACGGGCATACCGAAAACGACGGTGGCGCGCAAACGCGACGAAGCACCCAGGCTTCTAGCGGAAATCCTGAAACGCAAGATGCCTGAACTGGCAGACAAATACTACCTAGACGACTATCTCGACTAGATCTCAGGGTCGGGGCGGGCGTCCAACGCCCGCAACGTCATGTCCTGAATCATCCTGCCGAAAAACTCCTTGAACACAGGATGCACGATGAACCCGTGCTGGGCGCGCCAATCCTCAGACACCAAGCCCTCAGCCTCCTCCTCGGTCATCACAACCAGGATGCCCAGCCTGTCTCCGCACCAGCCCGCATGGGTGCCGTCCTCAATGTCGAACAGGTTCGCTTCACGAAGCATGTTGTCATGCACCGTTGACGTGATGTCATCGCCGTGTGCGGCGAGAAACGTCTCCCATTCGTCGCCCATCAGGCAGCGCGCTTGTCGAGCACTTCCTTCGCCCAAGCCTTGACAGCCGCCAAGGCCGCTGCGACGGCTGCGACAACAGCCGTCTTCACGGTGGACACGTCCGTCAAAACCAGGACGCTGAGGCCCGCCTGCACCGCAGTAGCGACGAGCCGCTCAATCTTGTCGGACCAACTACCTGAACTTAAAGCAGTCATTTCTTCCCCTTCTTAGATCGCTTGGCGTGATCATGGGCGATAGCGACCGCCTGATCGCGCGGGTACCCCTCGTTGATGAGGCGCCCAATGTTCGTGTTGATGGCGTTCTGAGAAGCGCCGCGCACCAGAGGCATACTAGTACCTGGGGCGACGAGGCTTCTTCTTCCCTGCCATCAGTCGCGCAGGGCTTTACGGGCGCCGCTCTTAGACGGCGAGCCGACCTCACCGATGCCGCCACCAGTCTTCACTGTGGTGACAAGCACCTTGGGGGCCTTCACTAGGCGTGGCGTTGAACCATCCCTCATGGTGTCCTACTTCCCGAAGGGGCGTCCGCCGCTGTTGGCGTTCCCCAGTTTCGTACTACGGAGATACGCAGCAGCCTTCTTGGCTTTCTGCGACATGTCCCACATATTGAACGACGATGTTGAGTCATACGGCTGGTCATTCTGACTGCCGAACGTCTCCTCGAAAGTTCCGTAACCTTCACCTTTGGGCATCGAAATGCACCTCCTACATAAAGAACAAGGCGTCCCATGTCGCCTTGTTCACTTCACCGTTCGGCTTCAAAAAGCCCCGCTGCCGTTGAAACAACCGCACAGCAGCCTTCGTACGCCATCCGAAGATGCCGTCCGCAGGACCAGGGTCGCACTTCCAACGAGGCAACGTCGCCTGCACCATACGGATCTTGTCGCCACGCATCCTGCGCTTCAACGGGTTGGCATCCAACCCGTCGCCCAGCGACCTCAAATAGGCGACCACGCCGTCCCAATCGACATGCGGGACATGCGCGCCAGGGGGCGCCTCGTGCGCTGCACCTGACATCACCCAGTCATACAGCCATCCACCAGGGCAGCTCGTGGAAGCCAAATCCTGATGCCCCTTGATCCACAGCCCACCACCATACTTATGTTGCAACTCGTCGATGACGGTGCGGAAGCCCTGCTGGGCTTCCAAACTCAACGGCTGATTACCGTCCCCAATGTACGAGACGGCCACCGTGCGGAAGTTCCAGTTCTTCGTCGCACCACCCACGGCGCCGTTGCGGCGCCCCTCGTAGATGGTGCCGTCCACGTCCACCAGCCAGTTGTATGCGATGGACGACCAGCGTCGCACCTGCATGTGGTGACGCTCGAAGGCTTGCACAGCGGTGGCCCCCGTGGGGCCACCTACCACGCCGCTGTGGTGAATGACGATGCCTTGGACACGTTTCGGGTTCAGCCACGTCCAACCTTTGGTGGGTGCGGTGGCGCCCCAGTCTTCACGGGAAACGTAAGCGGCCCTCACCTAATCCGCTCCAACGACCGTATCTCCGACCTAGACATCGACCGCTCCCGATCACGCTGCATCCGCGCACCCCGCGTATCCCGTGGCCCCTGCCTACGGATGCCAATGGGCATCGCCCAACTCAACCACGCTGAAAACAGTTTGTCGTCATCCTTGTAACGATCCTCACGAGGAATCAGACGCCTCGCCTGAGACAGGTACGGCACGAACGTGCCCAATCCGTACAGGACATTCTCACGTATCCCGTACTTGCCTCGACTGTTCCTCGCCACCATGTCACCAGGCATCTTAGACAAGAACGGCAACAACCCTGGGATGTTGAACATCGGAGGAGGCTTCACATACTCCGTTGAGATCGGAATGTTCCTGAATATCTGGGCGCCCATCACCGTCTCAACAGGGAACTTGATCTGAGGGGCCAACCCCTCAGCGAGACGGGTCAAGCCGCCGAAGGGGCGCTCCATGTCTTGGAGCGGCATGTCGGCAAACTCGATGAGATCCATGAACGGCAGGTCAGGGAACGCCCAAGTGCGGGCACCCTGGTTCGGGTTGCCCATCAGGCCCGACAGGTCGATACCCCACCGCTTCCCGTACCACGCTGGCGTCGTACGATCTTCCTGCACCCCCAGTTCGATGTTGTTCTTCAACTGGAGGTATCTGACGAACGGCTTCGGGTTATACAGCAACTGTGTCGCCATCAAAGGCAACGAGTTCCGTGTCCACGTATAGAACGGGTACGCCCTGGCGCCAAGGTTGCGTTCCCAGTCGGTCATCCCTTCCTTCGAGTAGTTGAAGTGGAACTGGTTGACGCGGAAGATCACTTCAGCGTCGCTCATGCCGTTGAAGATGCTGTCCAACGCCAACGATCCGCGAACCCATTCCTCCATCTCAGAGTTGCCGTTACGAACCGCCGTGTTCCACACGTTGTCTCGACGCAACGGATTCCACCTGAGGGGACGCCCGTACCTGTCAACGGTCGTGGCACCATGCAGTCGGAACGACTGCGCCACCTCGGAAGCAGCCTGACCCGCACCGATGGCGCCCGAACGGTACACCCTGCGAAGATCACGCATCGCCCCGTCGCCCTGAGCGGCCAACTTTTCTGCCCCCAGTTCGGCGGCTCGCCGCTTCAACGCTGCGGGACGTGACCGCATAAACTGGTATCCGCCGCCCTCGTTGCGGACTTGCTCGGGGGTCAACCCGATTTCCTTCAACGCGTCCTCCCACCCCGCCTTGATGGCACGGCCACGCAACGCGATAAACCGTGCGGCATTCTCCAAGTCCATGCCTGCCAACATGTTGTTGAACAAGGCGCCGAACCCGTTGCGCTGAACAAACGCGGGGCGCGCCACCGCCTGAGCCTTGAAGTAGCCAGTGACCGAATCCCAGGCTTGAAGCAGCTCACCAATCTCGCCACGCCCAGCGTTCATACGTGAACGCAGCAAATCCCCCAACTGTTTATTGAGTTCAGGATCACCCAGCGTGCCCCTCATATAGGCGGGGCCGAACGGCAAAGCCGCATCGTCAAGACCCGCCCTCAACGCTTCCGCTACGTTGGTTTCAAACCCTGGCTCAAACTCCCCACCAGGCGTCATCCTTCTCGGTCGTGTCCCCGTCGGATCAAGCAACCGACCGAACATGTTGTCAGCGTCTTGGAAGACACCCAAGTCCGTTTCAAGAATCTCACCCAACTCGTCAGGCATGCGATGGAAGTTCGCTTCCATCGCGTTCCGTTGCGCGTCAAGATCCAACGCCTCGGCAGCGAACCTGTTGTAATTGTTCTTCACAGGGTCGTTCACATACGTTCCCATGTGGCGTTGCGCCCTGTTGCTGAGATCAACGGTCTGCTTGTCGAACTCCTCCTGCACCCACAGGAGGGTTCGACGCCTCGCCTCCACCTCTAACAGCGGTATACGTTCGGCGCCCCGCTCAAACGTGTCAGCGATGTCCTCCAGCGCATCCGTAGCGTCAGGTTGCAGTTTCCGCCCTGGCCCCAGCGTCCGCTTTTCTTCTTGAACAAGGCGTCGGACTTCTTTCTCTTGCGCTTCTGCTGCGGCTTGCCTGGCCTTCACCGCCCAAGGACGGTTCGCTATGTCCGCTTGGGACACAGGGATCCTGTACCCGCTGTTGAACGTGATCGGCGCCTCCAGCTCGGCAGCCAACCTGCCGACCTCATGCACCTGATCGACGTAATCCCGTATGGCGCGGGGAGTTCCCTCCGAAACGAACCCCTTCTCCAACCCGCTGATCAAAGACTCCAAGTCCCTGATCGTCTGGTCCTGCCCGCCCAAACGGGCGGCAGCGTTCTTCGCCACCTCCAACGTGTCACGGGCAATCGCCAACTGCTGCGTGATGTGGGAATAAGCCTCCTCCACGGCTCGCATGTTGCGGCCCAGATCGTCCACGCCACCCAAGGTTTCGCTGATCGACCTCAAAGCCCTAGCCATACGGCCCGTCACTTCCAAACCGACAGCCATGTCGAGCAGATCTTCCATCGCCGTTTGTGCCTCAGGGGCGGTACGGAACCGCCCCGTTCGAGAAGCACGAACCGTGGAAGCGTTCACGTCTTCGATCAGATCCATCATTGACATTTGGATCTTCCTGATCTGCGGATCCAACCCCCACATGTCTTCCGCAGCCTTCACCCTGGCCGCATCAGCCGCCGTAGCCTGCTGGTTGTAATCGTGTGCTGTGGATGCTGCTCGGCGCGCTGAGTCGTACTTCTTCTTAGCCGCTTCACCCATGTTCTTTTGGGCTTTGCGGGCCTTCGATGACGCTTTCGCCAAGTCGTTGAAGAAAGCCTTCACCTCGTCCAAGGTGGCGGCTTCAACGAAGATCCCCTGCGCTGCCAGATGGTCCTCCATCCCAGCCCAAATCAGTTCACGGCCTTGAGCCGACTTGTACCCGTCGATCAGTTTCGCAACATCCGTCTCAAAGAACGTGTTGTTCGCAGCCCACTCGGGGTCCACCTCGCGGACAAACATTTCGATCTGCTTACGAACCGACGGGGCGTGAGCCAACTGGACGCCACCGATCTGCAACGGCCTGCCAGGTTCAACAATCTCAAACGAAGCACGCGTCGGGCCACCCTTGCGGTTCCAAGTGAACTTCTCCCCTGGCGCGAAGACCCGTTCCTTCGTCGCATACGACTGGTCGCGCTTCGGTTTACCCTTCCCCGCCTCTGCGCCCTCGTCCGCTAGGCGCTGCCCCGCCTCGTGTGCTTTCGTGTATTTGGGGTCCGTGTACACCTTGCGGGCTTCCGCTGAGACGCGGCGCGTGACATAAACCTCGTTGGGCTTCAACTCTTGGCGTATCGACCGCTTGGCGATTTCTTCCCAACCCGTGCTGATGTCGTTCCAGAACCTACGCAACTCCTCGTGGAGTTGCTGGGCTGTGACCGTCCCATCGCCGTGGGCTATCACCCACTCTTTGAACTCGTCCAAATGTCTGCTGACATCATTGGGTATGACGTTGCCAGCCTCATCAACGTATTCCCAAGGCTCATCCATCGCATCGTGCAAGATGCGAGACGCCTTACGGCGCATCGCCATAGCCTCCGTCTCCACCATCCCAGGAATCAACTTCTGAACAGGGCCAAGGCCAGTCTCGGATATGTCGAAGCCGCCCTTGTGGGCCATGTCGAGCATCTGCCCCTGCAACGAATCAACCATGTGCGAATACTTGCCAGCGTTGGCGAACCCGATGGATTCGCCCGTCTCAACCATCCGCCCCGCCCAATACTTCACAGGGTTCTCGTCCTGCAACCACGAACGAAGCAGATCGTCACGGGACAGTTTGGACGACAGGTTCTTAGCAACATTGGACTGCAACGCCCTCTGCACGCCACGGCCAGGAGCCGACACGACCGTGCGGATAACTACACCCAGCCCCGTGTCGGTCAACTCCTCGGCGCCACGGGCAACCTGCCGTCCGACACCAACCTTCTGACGCATCCCAGGGACAGCCACATACCGCTCCCAGTTCGGAGCATCCAACGACGCCTGACCGTTACGCCAAAACAGTTCCGTTCGAGACTTCTGCGCCCTCGTTGAAACCCCCAACAGCTCGTCGGCAGTCTCCTCAATGAATGAACGAGCCGCTTCTCCCGTCGGCACAGCGTCGCCCGCTGCGCCCACGGCAAACCCCTCGTCTGCGAAACCTGGACGCTTCCCCGCCAACACGCGCGCTTCTTCCTCAAACAGTCTGCGTGCATCGTCACGGCCCAAACGGACAGCCCGCTCAAACAACTTCGTTGACTGAGCGGCATCCAACCCGTACTTGGCGCCAGCCGCCTGAAACGCAGGCGCCCACTCTGCTGCACGGCGCGCCGACACGGCCCCGCCAGTGATCGCATCCAAAGCCTTGTCCATGCCGACAAGACGCCCGAACATGCCCGTACCAGGCATCGAGAAGCCCAACCCGACCTCATAGCCGATGCCACGCAACGCGCTCGGACCCGCAGCCATCTTCGACCCCGTGTTAGCCACACGCTGCCGCGCCGCATTGAACGCTGCCCGCTCCGCAGCCGTCTTCGCCCCGTTAGCCGCACCCATCAACTCGTCGGCCACCTGACGCCAACTCTGCTTCGCCAAAGCACCCGAACCGAACGTCAAATAGGTGATCGGATCCAACGCCACATCGCCTATGAAGCCGACTATACGGTTGCCCCATTTGCCCAGATCGACATTCTCGTCACGGAGAATGTCGCCAAACCCGTAATGGGAAGCGATCTGGTTGCCCCAGTCGGTGCCAGAGAAACCCTCGCCCTGCACAAGGTCGATGGTTTCCTTCAAGGTGGACACCGCTGCGCGGCGCCCAGTGTCAAGCAGATTCAAACCCGCGCCAATCGGCCCCTCCAAGACAGGGGACAGGGCTTTCTGCCACCACGGCTTCTCAGGCTCACGATTGATCTGGCTTACATCAGGCAACCCGCCCTGCTGGGCGACCTGATTGGCGGCAGACGCCATCCACCCACTAGGGGCGGGCGTTGAAAAGCGTCTTGGTCGTGGGGCGCTTAGTGCCCGTGCCATTGTTGAACGAGGAATGGCGACCATCTGTTACCAATCCACAAACGGGATCTGAGCACCTTCTGGACCCCACAGTGACCCAGGCCCAAAGAACCCTCCCCCTTGAGCCTCAGGAACAACAACAGGGAGGGGCGCCTGCCCACCTGCACCCATGCCGCCCTGCGTGGCATTCTGCGTCGCCAACATCACCGCCATGGCATCCTCAAAGTTCGGGTGTGAAGCCTCCAATTCCAACATGTCCGCCACCTGGCCGACGCCCTGAACCGTTGGGTTATACCCAAGGTACACCCCGCCGTAGTTCATGGTCGGGTCCGCTGTCTGCTGGCTATTCAACCAAGCCGTCTCAGCATCAACAAACACGCCAGGAGCAACCTCGATCTGATCCGCCGACCTGATCGCCTCCGCGTACAGCGTCTCCATCTGAGCATCAGACATCCCCATCACCATCTCAGGAGTCATACCCTCAAACGCCCAGCCCGTGGTCGGATTCGACAACCAAGCGTTGGCACGCTGCCAGTCGTCGTCGGCTTCGCTCGACGCCGACTGGACCGCGAGATCTTTCTGTAGGCCGATCTGCGCCAACGTCTGCGCCAACTGCCTGTTCTGCCCCTGAGAAAACTGTTCGGCCTGCTGCAAACGCTCAAGGTTCGCCATCTGGATGCCGTAATCGAACTCGTGAACGAGTTCCTTCATAGCTAACACGTCGTCGGCAAGATCCCGACGGGCCTGCTGCTTCATCCCAGCAGCCTGCATCGAACGATCCAACGACCACATCGAATACAAGCCGTCCATGTCGGCTATGTGCTGCTCGTTACGGGACCGCTGCGACTCCAGAACGTCACCCGTACGGGTAGCCGACACCAGGAAAGCGGCACCAGCCTCACCCAACTCGCCAGCCGTCGCCTCGATAAGGCCGTCGCGCAGGTCAGCCGTCTCCGCCTGACGCTCAACGGAGCCTTCCCGTATAGTCGTCAGCCGTTCACCAAACCTGTCTTGCATGTCAAGCAACGTGGCGTCCAACGCCTCGTCGGAAGCATCCAAACGGGCACCCTGGGTGGCTTCCCAAGCGTCGGCGGTTTCCATCCGACGACGCGCCTCTCCCTGCCCCAGCTCAAGCATTTCCTGGATACGGCCCGTCTGGGGGGTCGTATACAGACGCTCCAACATGCTGAGATACGTGTCGTATGGCGCCGATACCCCTGTCGGATCAAACTCGGGCTGCGTAAACGTCGGCAGAGTGGGTGGCCTGTATAACTCCAATTCTTGGGCACCCTGAGAACCCTCAACAAGTTGCGCCGCAGACGGCCCAACAGGCGCAGGGGCATCGGGAGTGGGGGAACTTGTCCACTCATCCCACTTTCCCGCCACGTAGGGACCAGCAGTGAACGGGTTTATCACCTGCGCCCACCCAGGCTGATTCGCCATAGCGTCAGCCCAACCGCCAGCGATGTTCCCTGGCGCATCAGAAACGCCCCTCAGGAACTCGTTTATCGGGGCGTCTTCAGGCCACGCATCGTCGGGGCCGTACATGACGACAGGCGCAACAGCATCCCAAACTTTGCCGCCCGTATTGTCCCAAGCTGAACCAGCCCAGTCTTGCCAACCCATTAGCGCCCCACCCCAGAACCCCACGTCGGGATCTTGCGGTCCATGATTCCCGAACGCATATAACCACCCGCACCAGAACCCATAGCCTCATCCATAGCGGTAAGCGGATCGTCCATGACCAGTGTCCCAGCCAAATAGTTGTCCACCAAACCCCGCGTCAAACCGCCCTCGAAGCCGCCGTACAGATTCATGCGTTGACGCTCCAACTCCGCCCGCCGCTCGTTGTCCGACCATTGGCGCACATCCGTCTCAAACCGCCTGTCGCTTGCAGCCAACCCCTCGGCGCGATTCAACAGGCCAGAATCCATCATCCCACGGCTGTTGAACTGGCCAGGAAGGCTTCGGTTGTACTCATCCCACTTGCGGTCCTGAGCCTGATTCCAAAACGCTCGACCCTCCCCGACCTTGCCGTAGTCGGAAGTGTTCTGAGCCAGATCCAACCCGAACTGAAGGTATTCGCCCGTGCTCGGATTGAACGTCCCCAAGGACGCAGTAGGGCCGCTTCCGTAGTTGTCAGCAGCAGGGCCACCTGCTGGGACATACGGGTCAACCCCGCCGCTGTACGTGGGGTTGTAAATGCTCTGATTGGGACCAAACTCGCTATCAACAGCGTCCTGCATCGCCTGCCAAGCGTCAGCGTCGGCAGGGTCAGGCATCTGACCGCCACTCGTCGGATCAGTCCACATCCCAATCGGATCGGTGATCGGCGCATCGTTGTTCGCAGGATCCCACGCAGGCGCAGGGTCGGTGATCCCCAAAAACCGTTGAGCCTCAGGCGTACCCAGCCAGTTGTGGACCTCCTCATCCGTCGGGCCAGTCGAAACAGGCGCAGGCTGCTGAATAGCCTGAGCCGCAGGATGCGTAGCAGCCCCCGACGTAGCAGCCCTCATCAACTCCTCCTGCGAAAACGACGGAGCAGTAGGAGGCTTCTGCGCGACCCTGGAAGCAGCAGGAGCCGTAGCCGCACCAGACGTGGCAGCCCGCATCAGTTCCTGCTGCGACGGCTGCCACCCCATAGCACCAGTCGTCCCATACGCGGGCGCAGCCTGCGCCTTAGCGTACGCGGCAGGATCAGCGGTATAAGTTTCTGCCGCACGTTGGTACCGCATCCCCGCCAACTCATTGGGCGACGGAGGCGTCGCCTGAGACTTGGCATACGTAGCGGGATCTTTGTAAGCCTCCGCTGCTGCTGCATACCGTTGTGCCGACAGGTCCGCCTGCGACGGGGCAGACGGAACAACCGTCTGACGCGACCGACGGGCCGCAGCATTCATCGCTGAAGCGTTCGGATTGTAAGAACCCGCACCAGCACGATTGGCCTGAGCAACCATGTTCCTGTCAGCAGTGTTCGACGGCTGCGTAGTCGCCCTGCGATCTACCGCCGCAGGCGACACGTAAGGTTGTGGCTGCTGTTGCGTAGGCGGCCAAGTCCCTGGCAAAGTTCGTGGCTGCTGTTGCGTAGGCGGCCAAGTCCCTGGCAAAGTTCGTGGGCCACGCGCCGCAGCCGCAGCCGCCAAAGCAGGACGACTAATCTGAGACGGCTGTCCACTACCAGGGGGACCGCTCTGCGGTCCCATACGGCCACTGACACTCGGAGGGCCACCGAAACGGTTCGACGTAGAATACGTCGTGTTCTTGACCGTATTCGCTGGCGTCTTCTTAGGCTTAGAGCCTGCTCCCCAAGGGGGCATAAGAGTCTCCTAGCGCCCCATAAAGTATCGCGGATCCCGTGAACCAGGCTGCGTCAATGGGAACTGTGGCTGCGGAGCGCGTTCCATAAAGCCGTAGCCGCCGCCACCAGGGGGGCCACCAGGGGTGCGAGCCCCAGGGGGGCCGTAACCAGGCCCCTGATAAAACTGGGACGGGCGAGGCGACGGTGCACCCATGCCAGGAAAGCCCCTGTCAGGTCGTGGAGCGCCCATACCAGGAAAGCCCGTGTCGGTTTGAGCCGCCAAAACACTTTCAATCATCCGATCACGGTGCGGGCGCCAATGCCCCCCGCTTGGCGGTGGGTTATAACCCCCGCCCATACCAGGAAAGCCCATGTCGGGTCGTGGAGCGCCCTGACCAGGAAATGCCGTATCTGGTCTAGGAGACTGAACTTGCGGACCAGCGCCCGTACCAGGGCCACGCTGACCCTGCTGACGCATAGCAATATCGGCATCCTCACGGCCATACAAGAACCGCTGCGCCTCAGGAGTGTTCAACCAGTCATGCACAGCATCGTCACGGCGCCGCTGCACCTCCTCTTGGCCACGCTGAATGTCGGGCCGATCAGCCGTCTGGGCGCGATCAGCAGCCACCTGACGCAACAGATTCTGGGCGCCCTCGCTGGACAACCAATCCAACACGGCACGCGCCTGATCATTCTGATCAAGTTTCGCCTGATCCGATCCCATCAAAGCCATTTTCTTACCCCTTTATCCAAATACCTGACCCGCCAACAACAGCGTGCCAGTCTCGACGTTTACGTTTACCGTTACCGTTCCACTAGTGCCACCGCCACTAATGGCGGTACCCGCAGTCACACCCGTGATGTCTCCCGTAGTGGGGGCCGTCCAAGTCAGGCCACTCGCGGTACTTGAATCGGCAGTAAGAACATGCGTGTTCGTACCCACCGACAACTTGACCGCAGTATCGGCACCCGACCCAACTATCAGGTCGCCTTTCGCGTCCGTATCGACAGTAAGGGTTACCGCACCCGTTGAACCGCCGCCCGCCAAACCCGACCCCGCAACAACATTGGTGATGTCGCCCGTCGAAGTCTGATCTACGACCCTTTGCGAAATCCGATTCAACGGCATCTTCAGACTCCAAAGTAGGTAACAAAAATAGTGGAACTAGAGCCACCCACACGAATAAACCTGATAGCCGACAAATCGTCGTCCACCAGCTCGGCGGTGCTATACGGATTCAAGTAATGCCCAACAGATGATGTGGGGGTACCCCACCTCATCCTGATCGCCTCAGCACCATTCGTAATCATCGCCGCCACAGCACCCGAAGGGATGGAAGCCAATCCGATAGATGAAGCGGCAACAGTCAAAGACTCGTCGCCAATTTTCTTCCCCATTTCTGAGGCAGCCTGCCTGATCGCCATTAGTTCCGCTTCCCGAAGATCCCTAGCCTGTTTGCGTCCATCTCCGCCGCCTGCGCCGCCAATGTCTGGGACAGCCTGCGAAGTTCGTACTCAATAGACACGGCGTTCTGTCCCAAAAACTTGTGAGTCGGCCTGTATTCAGTCGTTGGCATCGGGCCACCAGTCCTGTTCCGCTTCCATCAACAATGCGCTAACCGAGGTGGCGACTCCCGCCACCAGCTCTTCCATAGCGTCCACGCGGTTGCAAAGCTCTTCCATCGCCACCAACCGTGTTTCTAGATCCCGAATGTCTTCCGAAACATCTTCCACTCGCGCATAAGCATGCATATCCATCGAATCTTCAATCGCTTCAACGGATTCCTCCAAGCGGTCGATGCGGGCCACCGTGCGAGCAGACGACCAAGTAATAGTCCCAGCGATCACCGCCACGGACAGGATCAGTCCGACCGCTATGGTCGGGATCTTTACTTGGCGGATGTCGGTAATTGTTCCCGACATTATGCAACTGCCCTTGCCAGAACGGGTCGAACCCCCACTCGAGGGCGCACTGTGTGAAGCCCAGGGACTCCATGGACCAACTCGTTTTCCTGATTGCGGCACACGATGTGGTCAAAATCGTGGTCGAACGCAGGTAGCCCGTAATGGTCGTAGATCTGTTCAAGCGTTGCTGCTGGATCGGCCATGAAGTTGGCGTACTCAACGAACAAAAACTCTCCCCCATTGTTTGCTCGCGCCCACTGAACGCCTTCTTCAGACCGCATAACAGGAGCTGTGCCTTCAACCCACAGGTTGCCCGCGTCCAGTTCTAACCCCGCCCTGCGGTGGGCGTGGACAAACGACTGGACTATTTCGTCAAGCGGACGGGTCAAAACGACAATCTTTGGGTCAGGAGTGATATACCGCTTTATCAAATCAAGGTTTGCGGGCAGCGTCCAAACCATACACTTGTCAACCACGGTCGGTTCAGATACGTGCCTGTAATACAAGTTGGGAATCCTGCGAATAAGATCGTCTTGGAAGTCAGTTCGGTTAGATGCTGCCAACTGTTCGCTTGCAGCGTCTTCGCAAGATACTTGGACATCCCACATCAACTGGCAAACAGGCGAGTGTTGCCCAGCGTAAATGTTCGGGTTCTGATCCAAAATAGCGGACAACACCGTCGATCCCGTTCTGGGAAGCCCCGCCTGGAACAGAAACTGTTTACGCATCGATACTCACCCAACTCAAAACGCTTTCATCCCACCGCTTTCTCTGACCATCACCAATCCCTGGATGCGGGGTTGGTGCCTGCCATACAAAGTTTTCGTCAAGAACCCACGACGGGTACGGTTGAGCCTTGATAAACCGATCATTTGTGGAATCGTAGGTGCCACCCACTGTTGCATATTCGCCGCGCATGTTGGCGTTGTAACTCGTCTGCACCCATGTACCAGATTCGGGTAACAAGTTCTCAAAAAAGTCGATGCCGCGCTGTTCGTCTTCTACACCGTCGACGGTCGTAACATCGTTGTGCAGCACCAAAATGCGAAGCACAGTATTTGTTGCTGGATCTATTTCAGCGAAATGCGCCATCTACTCTGTCACCCACCTGATAACTACAGCACCTGACCCGCCTGCACCGCCAGCCTGACTTGCTGAGGTGCCGCCGCCACCGCCGCCACCTGACCCCGTGTTTGCCGTCGCTGCGTTACTGCCACCAGCACCTGCGCCAGCACCGCCACTGGCACCTTCAGTGCCTGCAGACCCACCACCGCCGCCAGCCCACTGTCCAACTCCGACTCCGCTGGTGGTCCCGTCGGCGTAGTCATTCGTGCCGTTGGCACCCCCAGCACCCCCAACGCCAGAAGGTGAGTTAGAAGCATCGACGCCTGCACCGCCCTTGCCGCCACCACCAGGTGCCTCCATCGGTTGGCCGCCAGCGCCTGAGTGGGAACCACCATCATTTCCTTCGCCAGCCGTTCCTGATCCACCAGCCTTTGACCCGTGACCGCCACCGCCGCCACCCGATCCTCCTGCTTCACCAGCGTATTGCCAACCCCCCCCGTAGCCGCCTTCCGTACAAGACAAAGTGCTGCCGCCGTTGATAGCAAACGACGAAGCCACTCCTGACGATCCGTTGCTTGCCTTATTGGCACCGCCCGCGCCACCAGCGCCGACAGTTATCGTATGTTCAGCGACACCCATCGTTTGGGCGGTGAAAGCCTCAGCACCACCCGCACCGCCGCCGCCACCGCCGCCGTTCCAGCCAGTTCCCGCCTCGTAACCACCACCACCGCCGCCAGCGCCAGACACAACCCATACATCAAACTTCTTGTTGCTTGGATTGGCCGTAATGGTAAACGTGCCTGAACCCGTCCAATGCACCGATGTGTAGTTGTCGTATGTCCGCACCGTAGGCGATCCAGAGGTTGAGTATTCAACAGGCTCACCGCTGTGCAGACCGCCGTTCAGCCAAGTAGAGACAGCCGTCGAAGGCCACCCACGGGCAGTATCCTTCCGCCCTTTCCAGTTGGAAACAGCGGTAGACGGGTTGGTGCGGTCCTGGCGGAACATTTATCAGGCAGTAATACGGTTTACGAAACCGTTGACGTTGATGACGTTCGCTGTCGCAGCGTGCGCCTTCACAATCAGGCTGTTGTCCAGCAGGAACCCTGGAACGATCAATGTCATCCCTGAATCGGCTGCCAGCTCCAACTCGATGTAGTCGTCCTGGTCGGTCGTGCCGCCATACTGGACGGTCAACACGACCGCTGAAGCGGAAGTGTTGCAGGCGTAAACCCAGATCTCGTCCCTGTTGGAAGTACCCGAACCGACGGTATGAATCGTTACAGGCGATCCCGCCGTAGTCGAGGTGATGGAGATGTTCTTGCCGTTTGTGCTGCCCGACAGGAACTCTTTTGAATACGTTGCCATAGTGCCTTTCCTCTACGAGAAAACTTGGTTTGCGATGATGTTGTCGTCCACAGCCGTGGTCACCCACGCAACCCCAGGGGTTGTGCTGGAATCCGCCACCAGGAACGTCCCGTTCGCCCCGACACCGACGCGAACAATCGTGTTGTCAGCCGAAGCAACGAGAAGGTCGCCCTTGGCGTCCACCAAACTGTTCTGAAGCAGCCCAGGGGACGAGTTCACGAACGTCTCGATGTCGGAAAAGTTCGTGTTCATGTCGGCAGCCACAATCGTGGTGCCCGCCGAAAAATCGTTCGTGACGGCCAAAGTCGCCATTTAGCGCAATCTCCTCGGGTTGTACGTGAACGCCATAGCGTTCACCTCCCAGTGGTTGTTCGTAGAGGGACCATTGACCTTCAAACTAATGCTGAGGGCTGTCCCAAGTGTCGGTAACCGAACCACGTCCGCGACCAGATCCCGCGAAATGGCGTCCCAGGCTGCGTAATAGTCGGAAGTCGGATCGGCGTCATTCCACTTTGCCGTGTTCCACAACGAATCGGAAGTCCTGCCCGTCACATTCACGTCAAACGTCGTCGTCTGCGAAGACTTGTCATAGTTCTTGTAAACCTGAACAGGCATCGTGATCGTGTCCTGCGCCAAGGTGATAAACCTGGGCTTTCCCCACCGCTTCTTCGTAATCGGATCGTTGCCCGTCAACCACGGCGTCACGAAATGAGACGCAATATGCGTCTCTGTGGATCCCGTATAACGGTCGGAGTTGCGGTTCTGCTCGTCCTCAACATCGACAACACAGCCCGTGTTAGCGACACAACCAGCCAACACTGACGCACGCTCGTTCGGGGGCCGATACGCCAGCATCGGCCCAGCGTCAATGTCGGTCATAGTCCAAGCGCCGCTTTCACCAATCGTCGGATCGTAAATTAGCGTCCGCCTAGACGTGACTCCCGAAACCGTCCAGTCCAAAGACACAAACAGCTTGTTGTCGCCCCACGCCAACTGCGGCGGATTACTGAACGTAATCCGTCCGTCGTCAATGGCGGGCTGCAACTTCGAGAACAAGTAAACGAACTGTTGCCCGTTGTACAGGTAGACGCCTTCCTCCGCCGACCAGAAGAACACACCGTTCGGGGTGACCGCAGGCGACGACAACGGAATCATCCCCACCGACGCAGACTGCAACTGCACCTGGAACGAATCAGAGTCGTAGCCGAAGATCGCGTACGTCGAATTCGTTTTGAACACCAGCAGACGGTCACCGAACGCAGCCATTCCCGTGATGTAGTCGCCGTGCTCCCCCAAGTCGATGTCCACATAGTCCGAATCGGGACTAGCGGAACCCTCCTCGCCCCACTTCTCAGGCTCGTTCGCATTAGACCAGCGAACCCTCGACTTGTGCGCCGTAGACCCCTCGTATGTGTGGGCAGCCCACGCAAAGTTGTTCCAAAACTCCACGTACTGGGCTTGCGGAAAGTTTCCTGTGGTCCCATCAAACGTGGTGCCCAAATCGGCGGCAGCCGACCCGTTCCACCTGAACGACGGCTTGTCATACGACACGCCGTAAGCCACATCGTTCATTGTCATCCCGTACACACGCGAACCAGCCGTACGGGCCGTAATGCCCGTCAAATCGGTGAAATTGGCGCTAGTGGAATGGGCGACCTTGGTGCCGTAGTTGACCATGACAGCGTTCGTGCCGCTGCCCGTGTGGAACCCCCACATGCCCTTCACGTCAGCCGACAAGGCCGTCGTGTTCCTGCGGTCCACGCCGTCACGCATCCGAACCCCACCCCTGGGGTCCACCACCACGTTCAACAAGTCGGGCGACTCGTTTGGTGCCAGATTGAACTGGTCCGACCGCAGGTTTAAGCCACCTGAGAAAGATTCGAGCGCAGTAAGGCGGAACCCGCTGCCTCGCGCGCCAGCGCCACGAGCCATCTGCTACTCCCAGGAATAGCGCATACGGTTGGGCAAAATGACCTGCGACCGCCACCGCGAAGCGGTGCGGCTGTTTAGCATGATCGGCTGAGGGGCAGGCATGTCCACATACCTGTCCTTCAAGTTGTTCAATTCACCCTCAAACAAAGCAAAATACTGTGCAGCCATACCAGGATCTTCTTGCTGCTCATAAGCGCGAGCAATCCCGTAGGTGGCAACCAGAATATGAAACGGAGCGGGCAGATCGGCTGGTTCTGCCGCATCTGCCACACCAGCGCCAAACGCTGATGGATCCTGATAACCGCGTACATACACGGTATAGACGGCGCTTGGGGTCGGGTACAAGCGAACCGAATCAGCCCAGAAAGACCACCACCAGGCGTCACCCGTCGTATTCGTATCCAACGGGTAGACGACATCGCCCGAATCGCGTCCCACGTAGGACACGACATGGTTGTCGGTACGCAATGCCGCGATCTCTCGCAACCCGTTTGTCACCGACGCGCCGACCGCAGCCAACGTGTAGTCCTTCTGGTCAACAACGGTACTAAACGTCGTTGATACCTCGTAGAAAGGCCAACGCTTCTCCGAATAGACGATCTTGTCGTACCCCTCACCCAAGAAACGGTTCAAGGTGTCGTCAGCGATGTCGGACGAATCAATATCCACCACAGAGCGGATATACGAGCGCATGGTGGAAATGTCCACCCGCTACTCCTTTTCGGTGTGGAAGACGCACAGGTCGCTGCCCGTAACGGGGCGCCCCTTACAGGGCGCCCCGCTACGAGTCAGCGCGCTGCACGTGTTGGCTTCAGGAATGTCGGACGGGAGGGACACGCGTTGGACACGCTGCACGTTTCGTGACTTACCCACGGCTTCTGGCCGTGGAGATGCGTCACGAAAGCCGTCGGCGGGCTGCCCGTACGGGCGTTGCCCAGCCTTGTATGCGTATGCGAAACCCCGTGCCATAATGCCTCCCGTGGCGACGACCGACTAGTCGGTCAGGCCGTACAACATTCCCTGGCGGGCACGGTTGCTCACAGTCAGCTCGCCGTAGCAGAGCAACTGCGAGAACACCGCGTCCTGGTTGGTCGGGCGCACGAACGGCGTCGGCTTGAACCAGACATCCGAATGAGCGACCAACTGTAGGTACTTGGTGTTCAGGAAGAACATCTTCCCAGCCAAGTCCGTGTGGCTGTCGAAAGTGATCGGGGCGCCCTTGAACAGAAGGTTCTGGAAGCCGCCGTCAGCCATGTCGGTGTCGGTGTAGCGGATCTGACCGTCGAGCAGAGCCTCGTAAGCCTCGTACTCGTCCTGATCCGTGATGATGATGGTGGGCTGATCGTTACCGACCGACACGGAGTTGTACATCGTTGCCATAGCAGCAACGGTCAAAACACCGCCCTGATTGGTGAGAGTGGACCTCCACCAAGAGTTGTCGGAATCGGTGGCGTCAATACCG
>Ga0080013_1002538_pt1 | contig 21294 bp, 21 predicted proteins | sample ETNvirenome_6_85_FD_69236 | JGI IMG/M metagenome (GOLD analysis project Ga0080013, IMG submission 69236) | Marine viral communities from the Pacific Ocean - ETNP_6_85 (SPADES assembly) (version 2) | ecosystem: Environmental > Aquatic > Marine > Oceanic | place: Pacific Ocean | collected 2013-06-19 | reverse complement strand
GTCGACCGTATTTTGCATCCCAACAATTAAGTTGCTCGTCACAGAGCCGGTCAGTTTTGCATAATTTATAGGAGTCGGGTCGTCAATAGAACCGGTTAATACTTCATAAAGATTAGTCTGAGAATCATTATCGGATCTTCTCCAGTCACCATCAGTAACATCGGCATCTGGCCTCAATCCTTGAATATACAGTGCATCGTTTCCGCTATCTGAAATACTATCAAAAACAAAAGTATGATCAAAATAATGTGTCCGGTCGCCACCGCCACTATAAGCAGTACCCTCCCAAATTATTTGATTTCCAATAATAGAGCCTGCGGCAGCAACGGTTCCAGATAAAAGGGGAACACTATTTACATATAATTCTGCTCCCCACGTTGATCCTCGGGTATCAAATTTAATTCCCAGTCGATACCACCGCGATACGGACCAAACCAAACTCGTCTCTGAATCTTCTGACCCACTTATTCTAAGTTGAAATTTATTATCATCAACAGAACATCCTATAATTTCTGTGGTTCCGCTTACAAGAGATAAAATAGATGTTTCTATTGGCTGGGTACTCGTGGCTCCGCTACCAGCCTTCCAATAACCTACGAGCCATCCATTATCTACGCTTACTATATCAGCAGAACTAGAAAGTATATTCTGAGCGTTATAACCAAGGCGCAAACACCTGCTTCCGCCCCCATAACCAATCAATGGCTGCGCTGAATCTGCATAATTTGTACTCGAACCGCCGGTGTCGCCAAGAGTCCAACTCCATCCAGCATCCTGATATTTTTCCTTAGCGGCATCAATTTCCCAACCCCAACTCCAAACTAAAGCCATTACCAAAGTCTCCTTACTAATTCATAGTATAATCGCTCTCTTCTTTCATTTAAAGAATTTCCAAAAGCCCTGTTTGTTTGCTTATATTTATCTTCCCAATCGCGGAAACACATATTTCCTCGCAGATACGCATCTTCTTCCATTTTTCTCAAATGTTTATCATTTTGAGCATAACCTTCGCCCATTCCTAAATTTTGATCAAATTGACCATCGCAGTTCTGTGCGTGATGAACAAGCTCATGAGATAAAGATCTCATAACATCTTTTGGATGCCGGCCATCGATGTAAATTGAAACAATCATATTCTCTGGTTCATATTGTGCTGTTTTCCCCAGTGTTTTTTGAGCATTCTCCGGATCTGAAATAAATTTAATTTCTGGATCCTCATCATATCCGAGCCTCTTTTTTGCGAAGGGCATAAAGGATTTTAAATATTCATCCACACCTTGTCTGGAAAAACTCTCGTTAAGAGATTCTTCATCCCTGGCCGTTTTATCTATTTCTTTTTGAATAAATCTGATTGGGTTTGTATTTGGTTTTTTAAGCAAATAAGTATCTAATATTTGAAGATGTTTATATTTTTTAGCATCAAATAATTTTTTTAATGTGGCGCCCGGCTTATCTTTATAAAGTTTGAACTTTGTAAAAGCGCTGATGACGTTCTGAAATATTTGTTGGATATTTTGATTTTGTGCCGTTAATGATTTTATACTATTTATAACCCACTCCGAAAATGAATCGTCGTGTAAAGTCTGAATTGCTTCTGGATCACCTAAATATTTTCCAAAAATATAATATTTCATAAGAGTTGACATATTCTCAGCAGTCAATTCTCCCGAGGCATCTTGAATATTTTTAATAGCCCTTTCAAGTTTGGGTATAATCTTGGCAACGTCCTTTTCTGTAAATGCTGCTTCATCTTCGGCAGACTCATAGCCGCGACTTCTTGAAATTTTATTTTTTACAAGCTTCTGAATGTAGCTAATTAAAATTTTAGCAATATCTCCAACACTCAAAGTTTGCATCATTTCGCTAGCTTGATCGTCATATTCTGTCGCTTCCATAAGAATTTCTTCAAGCTGGTTCTTTTTATTAGTGCTTTTCAATCTTTTTTTGGCTTTTTCATTCGAGCGCTTTAATGATGTAACTTCGTCTTCCCATTTTTTGAAAAACTCTTTCTCAGTGCCCCACCCCCTCTGTTTCTGCCTTTGTTTCCGCTTTCTTTTCAGAGCTAACTCCCGACCTTTTTCGGTACCGGGCTTCGAAAATTGTTTTTTTCGTGCCGATCCTCCTGTTTCCTCTCCTGGCAACGCAAATCCTGCTTGTGCCATTTTCGCTTTCTTAGCTGTTGTTTGTTGCTGTTGTAGTTGAGTCAAACTGAGACTTGGATATTCTCTTTCGGAACTACTTCCATCAGTGGAGACGGGCGATATATCCCCTTTCATATACTTCGGATCCCTCGTTCGCTTGGTAGGGTCTTCCATTCCAGGAAACATATCTTTATAAATACTCAACACTCGAACAATATCTTCGGATGTGTTTATCCCTTTCTCATCCCAATCTGCCGCTATCTTTAAAAAAGTCTGAAATTTTGGAAATCCTAAACCATGCGGCCCAGGGCCTCCTGTCTCAATACCGTCTTCTTTAAAAATATTATTTAAAGTTTTATAATATTCAACCCCTTTATTACTCTTTTCTTTTGCATGCTGGGGGAGAACTTCGCGCTCTTGCAACTTACTTTTCACAATATCGTGAGTTGCCTGAACCCCTCTCTTGTCTATTTTTCCAGGAAGCTTTTTACCCCTTTCGCCTCCGGGCGCTTTTCCAGAATCAAGAAGCTGCTTCATTATAGCGCCCGCATTTGCATCGGACTTAACGGGAGTGTTATTTATTTGATCATACCAGCGACCAACTATAGCCATGGCCTCTTTATATCGGTCTTGCCATGTGGGTTCTGCTTCTGGCTCTTCTTCTGGTTCTTCTTCTGGTTCTTCGTAGTGACCACCGAGAACAGCACCACCATCTGTATAATTCATTTCTTGAACTTGATTTAAAATATTACTACCATTAGATTTTATAGATTCTTTTAATAATTTCTTAAATTGTTTAGTATTCATTTTATAGAGGTATTCCTTTCCATTATAATTAGTCTTGAACTCTGGAAAGATTGGTCAAATTTGAAAGCAATACATTGTCACGCGTATCTTCGCCCATAATATAAATCTTTGCAAAGGGGAATTGTCTACTCGATGCCTCAGTTATAAAAATTTTCAAGATGATTCCAGTTTTATCATCGCAAAGCCTCTTCCAGCTAACCAGATCGCCAACAGAAAATTGTTCTAATAAATCTTCTCCAATAACTGGCATCTTATTTTTGATTGATCGCTCATTCCTCATAACGGCTGGTCGGATAAATGGGACTCGTTTCTGTGGGCTTGATTCCCTGATCTCTGAGGGCCATAAGAGAACTTACAACATACTCGACAGCTTGTCTTGCTCTTTTACACTGATCGTCGATAAGAAAATCTAAATCTGCTTTTTGAATTATTCCCTCGCCGTAATCCATTTTTGCTTTTTCGATTATCTGATCCAAAGAATTTTTAGCTCCTTGAACAAAACTTTCATAACGATGAAGATTATCTTTCCTTGCAGCGACAACTTGATTTGCCGCTCCCTGATCATTTAGATAATATTCTTTTAAGAATTCCTCGTTTGAATCTTTGACGATGTTTTTTATATCTTTTTTTGTTAAGTCTTTCATATCAATAATTAGTTGTTTTTTTTAATTAAAACCAATATCTTGAATATATTCAAGAGGAATGAGTAAAAAATTACCTCCCGAGGCCCTTACGAGAACTTTATTATTTTCATCTGGCACTGAAATCTGCACAACTTCCGTATTGTGCTTTGCCATCACCATCTTTCTTTTTACAGGATCTAAAACCCACTGGTTACTCTCATCTGGAAAATTTAACATTTGATAAGGAAGAGAATCCTCTGCCTCTCCGTCTTCACTCTCAAGGGCACTTTCTAAAACTTCTTCGAACATTTCTAATAGCTTATCTCGTTGTTTATCCAGTGGCATAACAAATCTCCTTTATAACCTATTTATAATTAGATTTTCAATGTTCCTATTTCTTATCTATTTCGAAAAGAGAAGCCAAAAACCAATTGTCATCTAATTCGTCCCATTCTTCTATTATAATTTTTGGTTCAAAAAAGTCTACCTGCTCATCTAAATTCCAATATTCCAAAAGAGAATACTTGGCAGTCTCGGGAGTTGCAGAGGGGCTGTTAAACCAATGAATTCGAACCATTGGCTCTTTAATCATTTCTTTATTGGTGTCTGTCCAGCTTTGTCTAATATGATATCCTGGTTTATAATCAATAATAACACCCATATGCTCGCTTTGGGTGGCACCAAATTTCTGAATATACTTTATAAGATTTCCTTTCATTCTTCATCCGGAGGAGGTAATAAAATACAAATACCCACCAAACTATATAATAACATACTTCCACCAAGTAAGCAAATAGAAAAACTTTTTAATTGTAATCCTATAAAAAGTGTAAAAAGATTGGCCGCAAACATAGCAGACCAGATAATCAACATCCCATTTTTCGTCATAAAAATCTCTCCTCAAATGCCTGTGAAACGATTTTTCTTAAATCGAATAAAAGTACTTACTCTCCCCTTAAGAATAGCAAGATACCCCATTTAAGCTCATTCTGAGCCCTGTTCTTCTGCTAGCATTTCGAGAATAATATCCTCAATTTTCCCTCTGCGAAATCCGGTCTCTTCCTTAATATATATCATCTCTTTATTAATGATAAAAAATGAAGGAAAAGAAGTTAAAGGCCATCCACTCTGGGGACTCGAACTTATGAAATCTCGACTCCCGGCCAAAACCGGAGCGCTCTCAATCCCAAACGCATCTGCCCACGCCTTCGCGTCAGCGACATTTGGATTTTTTCGACTTGTATCTTCGACCAGCAAGGTTAAATAAACAATATCATCTCCATATCTCGCTTGCAGATCTTCAACTTCGGTGGCCGCCATCCGACAGGGCCCACACCACATGGCACTAATATCTAAAATAATGATCTTTCCATAAGCATCGTAAAGAGATACCTCTCGATCATTTTGATCTTTGAGAATAAAATTACAGGGATGGTCTCCAATAGCCTGGGAACAATCCATACCCCATTCTGGATTCTTCGAATCAAACTCGGGGATGTCGCATGATCCCCCCAAAATTAAACTTGCTAAAAGAAAAAAACTACTTATATACCTCATGCATCCAATCCCCTTACTATGCATAAGTAACTATCATAATAATTTCCAAAATTGAATTTATTTGAAACTAATTATATATGAGAGGGTCGATGTTAGATAGATATAGAGTACTTTATAGCGCAGTCGCCATAGTGATGGCGATGAGTTTGTTATGGTATATTCAATATAATACTCACAAAATAATCACACGCGTTCTGGACGGTATAGAAAATTGTCAGTGCGATGAAAATTAAAAATTATATTTCTTAAATCTTTGTTTTAAATAATTTTCATCCAGATCTTCTATATACGGATAGCCGGTGCGTGGATCAATCACCTTTTCCACTTCGCTATTTTTCACTTCGCTATTTTTCACTTCATCGTCTGTTCCAGTCAAAACTGGCTTTGGAATTTTGGATAATTTTACCATTCCTTCATAGAATTGCTTAGAAGTTTGAGAATCTTGTGCTATTTTTAAAATTTTACGAAATAGATCTTCATGGGCCGCAATAAGCTCGTCTCGACTTGGCGGTTGAATTCTGGAAGTTATAATCGATCCATTTTTTAAATCTCTTTCAAAAGATTTTAAAGAGGCTTCCTCTTTCTGTACATTAAATCCATTGTGAAAACCTTCCGTGACAAGAGATAAATAATTTACAACTTTTTTCTCTCTGTCAAAACCATTATAAATCATAATTTTCCAGTCTGAGAAATATTTATGAAAATCCCCCTTGACTAGTTCCGATAAACCGTCGCTAATCTGCTGTCCTAGTACATTAGAAGCACTCATGGTTGAGGAATAATTTAAACTTTCGAGTGGTATTGTTTTTAAGTAATTCCTTATTGTATTTCGCAATGTTCGAAAAGCTGAATTTGTAAAATCATGTCTTAAAAAGATATCTCCCTTCCTCATCTTTCTTATAAACTCAAAACCCGAAATTGGAGTTAATGCTTTCTTCTCTAATTTATTGATAAAGCCGATAAGATCTGCTTCATATTCTTTCTTTTTGAACTCGGGATCGGCCGCCGCCTTTACAAGAAAAGCATAATATAAAGTTGCCTTCTTCATAATATCATATGTCAATTCTTCGTGTCCCGGATATCTAAATTCGATATAATTTCTTCTATTAACATGATAAGTGTTAAACCCCACATTTTTAATACCTATTCTATTTGCCGTCATCGCGACAATATCGCTCAATTCTTTAGAAATTTTATCAAAGTTTTTAACTATTAAATCTTTTAATAATCCATGCTTACCTCTTGTCTTTGTCCCAACCATCGACATCTTTCTATCTGGAAATGGTATGGGGCCTGCTGGCCCTGCATTTTTCACAAGATCTTCTATCATGGCGGCAATCCTATCAATAACAGGTTGTTTTATATCATGGGTCCAGCGTGTGTTCTGTCTTGATGAAAAGCCCATCCCTTCGGTTGCATAAGTATCATTTAAAAACATGAGAGCCTTAAAAAGATTATAATTTTCGGCTAGTTCCACATAAGGTTCTCCATCGCGGACACCCTGATCGGCAATATATCCAATATTGGTATGAAGCCCAGTTTTCTCCGACATGCTAAAATATATTTCACCGTGATCTTCATAATCTTCGAAGAATATTCTGAGAAATTCAAAAGCATTCTCCAAGCCGGTCATATAAATAGGATCATCCATGGTAAATTCAATGCCACAAGTCAGTGAGCCATCTTCTTTAAAATCTAGATTGGATTCATATTTATTCATAAAATTTGGAAAAGCTTCCCGCAATTCATCAGTTAAAGAATCAATCTCGCATGCACCAGTTCTGCGACCCTCCCTATCTTCTTCTATCCATTCATCCCGATCAAAATAGCGCCATTCTTCAACACCTAATTCATCAAGAAATCTCTCCGGATTCCTTTCTGCTTCTTCAACCTGGGTGTTGACCCATTCTTGGGACGTCCGCTCAAGAAGATCTAAATATTTGGACATTATTTTGCCAACCCAATAAATATCATATGTGTTCGGATCATAAGAAAGATCATCTAGTATAGACTTAACTTCCGTGGGCAAGTCATCGATCACATCTTGAAGAGCATCCTCTGCACCATTAACAAACTTCATCCATCTGATCGAACTAAAGTTGCCAATAAAATCTTTTATATTAATTTGAGAATTATTTTTCCGCGCTTCTGGCAGCACACCAGCGGCATTTATTTGATCGAGGTTAATAACAAAATGATTAATAAGTTTTTTAATGATTTTTGGCGATACCAGGCCTTCGAGACCGGGTGGATATCCCTTTCCTCCTTTTGCTTCCCAATCAAAGGTTAATTGTTCTTCTTCCCACCCCATAATATTGGCAAGCTCTCTTTGCGATGCCGAGCCCGATCTTAAAAGATATCGTAAAAACTTCAATGGTTCCTCATAGATGTTTCTAAAAATTGAATCAAACTCTCCCTCAAGCCCGTCCTCGTCGTCATCTCCCATATATGCGATCGATACTATAATAACATTCATATCATTTTCGCTTAAACCTTTTATAAATTCGAAAAACCACCCTAGCATTTCGTCCCCATCGTCGAGATTTGCGATACCCGCGTGATTAAAAATATCCCCAGGAGTCACTGACTCAAGTTGACTATCAAACCCTCCCTGGATGGAATAGTCCCATATCCAGCTACGAGCGGCATCGTCAATAGCCTCTTGCATCCTGGAGCTATATTCCCAATCATTATAATAATCATCGTCAGGTTCGTCATCGGCTACCAGTTCAATTTCATATGCAATGGTAAATCTTTTTTCATCTGCCATTATCGCATCTTCATCGCTTTTATTAAATTCTTTGAGAATTTTTCGAGATTCAGTTAAAAAATCTTTCCACTTTTTCATATTATAGCCCTCAATATAATAATTAGTTTTTTATTGACCGAAAGAAAGAGTTTATTATTCTCTTAAAAAAGCCGTGGCCATCCCAAATTTTAGTTTGCCCTCTATGATAAAATCCCTTCTAAAATTTGAGCACAGCATGCTTCTTGTTTTAGAAGGGATTGATCATATTATATGGAATCAAAAGTCACACAGCCCTACCCTAGTAGAGCACCGACACCGACACCAGTTAGCCACACACCGCCGGCGAAGATATAAACCTCCACTGGTGATTTGAGGGTAACAAACTCCTTTATGAGTAAGATAGTTTCTTTAATTATGTTAATCATGGTTACTCCTTTTTATTTTTTCTCATCTTTAACATTTCGTTTTTCAATTATCTTCATAAGATCATAATGAGATAATTTGACTGTTTTCTTTGTTGACATACTATAAATAGTCTCAATTTCTAAGAAACTTCTTGTTTTTCAACTTTGATCATATGCAGAGCAAACTGATAAAGCCGTTGAAGTATTTTATTTTGAAGCGGTTTTATTGTTAATTCCCAAAAATGCTGGTGTCGAAAATCATATATGTTTTTCATATATTTAATTATTTTTTGAACATCTGGTTTTTCTTTTTCGATTTCATCTCTAATAAAATTTAAATCATCGGTTTCGGTATCTATATCAACTTCTTCTGAAGAATTAACAAAATTTTGAACCAACTTAAAAATAGGAATTAATCTCGCCTGAATTTCTTCAGTGCTATTAATATATCTTATTTGTTTTTGTGTAAATTCCCGACCTTTCTGGGGATTACCTTTATATTTGAGAATGTTAACATGTCCGAGCCCCTTAAAAACATATAATGGCATACCTGTTTTTAGAGATAATTCAGCACTATGCCATAGAGGAACAAAATCATCGCGTGTTCCATGTATAATAACTCCATTGGAAAAAGTAGGATTTTCTATTCCATCCACCCAACCCCGCTTCCACGCTGGTGCGACAAATGTTATTTCTGGAGAATGTCCGGACTCTCGCAGTGCTGCAAGTGCTATTGCGCCTCCGCGACTATAAGCTATTAAATGTTGTGGTTTTATATTTTCTAAGAATTCAATTGCTTCTATTATATCTTCATGTTCGGCACCAATCCCCCGATCATTTGTAAATTGAGGACAACCAGCTTCGCCTGCCTCCCACTGATTATCATTGGGAATAGTATCACATTGTGGCGACACACGCATTTGTGTAGGCTTCATTTTAAAACCATGGAAAGCCGCATCTGGCCCTTCATTTAAGAATATTCGCCAATTTTCAAGTAGTAGTTTCATATTTTAAATCTCATCACATAAAATCTCCGCACCAATCACATCCCCCCGCAATTCGTGAAGATCGACTTTTATAATTTTTACTTTCCTTCCCAATATAAATTCATATTCTCCCTTATATGTACTCAAGTCCGATATTGAAGCGCCTATTTCACTTGATTTAATAACGAAAGTACAATTAACTGCTTCCCGCAACTTTTTAAATTGTTCGGGTTCTTCTTCGCGAATTCGATCTATCTCATCCGGATGCATCATAGATGTAGCCGAACCAAATCTTTCGGCTATTTCGCGCTTGGTGGTCCAGGAAGCAAGCCGCCCTGGATTGAATTCCATTCCAGGTTTAAGAGAAAGAGCTACCTTCGGAGGCAATGAAAGTCCTCTAAAAATGGTAGTAGACCCATCGGGGTTTTTCATGTTGGCTATTTGAGTTATAACCTGCCGAGCTATGGTATACATAACCTTTGTCGGTTTAAGAATATAAGCCAAAGCACTCCCCTGCAACTGGGCCGGGTAATGATAATCAAACTCGTCCTTCCCCATTTCGCCGCCCAATTTTTCTTTATCAGGGTTGGAAATCTTCCCCCTATAATATTTAGGGACCGCTGCGATTTCTTTATTCTTATACCCGGTGGCTTTTGGCCCCCTCAGTTCTTTGGCATCCTCGGGTTTGAATTTTTCAGGATTACGGACCGAGGCTACGTTCCCGGATGTGAATAACATGATTGAATTAATGATCGCAATTTCTTTCGGATCAGCAACCTCATCCATATTAATAGATCCCTTGAAGCTAGTAGATTTATATTTGTCCAAAACACTTGCTATGTATTCGGGCGTTATATCATTAATTATTTCCATGGCTTCACTGGGAATATCTTCTTCGTTGAGTTCATCAAATTCTTTAGTGAAGGCGCGCCCCGAAACATGAGTATCTTCAAAGGCACTTTCTAAATAATCTATTATGACACCAGCGGCATCTTCATTTAAATATCGGCGCCAATTTTCAAGTAGTAGTTTCATGATTGAATTCCCGCTCCTCTCATAATACCCACAACAGCGTGTTCTGGTTTATTAAATTTTCTCATTAAAATATTTTTAATTTGTTCGGGATCTAATCCTCTACCTACTAGAATTTTAGCAAATTCAACAGGGTTATCCGCCCCTTGAGCTTGAGATTTTTGTCTTTGGGGCTTTTTCTTTTTTTGTTGTTGAGTGGCGGGAACTATAACTTTCCTTCCTTCTTGTTCATCTTTTTCATTAATATCGCCAACAGATTTAAAAGAATTCCCACCGTGGACATTTGCGATAGACATATGCATATATTTATCTTGATGCTCTGGAAATACTTTTTTTATTTCTTCATTGAGCTTATCCGAATTTTCTATTTTTAAATATAGTGTTTTGCGACCCTCCTGTTCTCTTGTAGCAAAAAAAGATTCGCTTGTATCGATAATTGCTTCTGGAAATATTATTTCTTTAATCTTTTGTTGTTGTTCTTCGCTTAAATTTTTATGAATCTTTCTGGGAATTAATGTTATATGAAATTTATTAATTTTTGTAAGTTGCTCTCCTTCTGGTAAAATATTTGAATATTTTTGGCGACCCCCTGATATTATTTCATCAATGTTAGCGGGAGGATCTAAATGCAATAATAAACCATTTGTATTTTCGACCTCTTGCATCTCATTTAAAAATCTTTTCCAATTTTCAAGTAGGAGTTTCATCTTCTTCCCCCTCTTTTTCTGTGTCTCTTTGCCATAATAATTTTGGTTCATCAACTAGGGCTTCCGAATCCCAAATACATCCCGAAGCAACATCCCACGGGTAATACCACGCACTGTTGCTCATTCTAAATTCCCAAAGATATGGACAAATCTCTATCCCGTCGTATCCAACGCTGGCCAATAATGGCCAATCAATCATTTCGTAGCGTCCGTCGATTGGCCCCGTATGCGGCGCCTTTTCTTGCCATGGCGACCTGGCCCAGAACTCACCTTCGAAATCTTTAAACCTTTTTGCATCTTTGATAATATATATAAATTCATGGTCTACTTCAATCTCATAAACATAGTTCACGCGAGAGATCCAACGCGGCATCTCTCGTGCCATCCATTTAAGCCACGAGTCGCCACAGCCATACCAAACTCCATCTGGCTTAAGTCCCTTCTTCTGCTGAATATTGGATGGAAATCCCTTCCACGGTTCGCTAAGTGCAAGTATTCTCTGATTCGGCCCGATCTTTAGATCGAGTGGGGAAGAAGCACCTTCGTCTTCGTTTATATACTCTCGCCAATTTTCAAGTAGGAGTTTCATTTTCTATTCTCCTGTAATTTTTGATTCCGAAAGGGAGATAAGAGATCTCACATCAGAACCGAGTGGTGGGTGTGCATCCGGAACGAAAGCGTGTAGTGCTTGTCCTATAGATGATAGGAAAAGGCGAGAACTCAAAGCCAAGGCATGTCGGCAATGAGTTAGATAAGATTCGTTAATGTCTTTTAGGTGTCCCATAACTTATATAATTAGTTTGTTTTAGTTAATAAGTTTAATAATTTTGACGAGTAACTATTCGGATCACATTCAAATTGCTCTATGATTTCTTCGGGGGTATCATATCGGAACTCAAATCTATCGTCTTCCTCGTAGTAATTCGTGACATCTGGAATTATTTCTCTTTGTGTTGCTTCAATCTTCGGAGAGTAGTACCGATAAATCTCTGGGTTATATGTGTCTCGACCATTGCGAGCACCCTTTATGCCTGCATCTTTCATCAGCTGCAAGATTTTAAAGCGGGCCATGGTCGAAGAGTATTCAAAATCATTTATTTGATTCTCGTCCAAATATGATATCGCCACAAGGTCTTTTCTAACTCGTCCTGATTTTTGATTTCCGAATCTGTCGGACGGGTAGAAAATAACTTCTTTAACGAAGTCGTCGTCGGTCTCAAAAGAATCATGCTCATGCTCCATACCAGAACGGACATCAAACCAATCAATAACTCTGGACTTTCCAACTTCTTGATCCTTTATGAGGGGTAAGCCGCGAACACCAGTGTCATCAAATATAACCAGCTTATTGAATTCAAACCGGCCCAAGCGAGAGTTGTGTGTGGGTGCCTTTAGCAACCTGTCTCGTATGTTGACGGATGCCACTTTGTTGCCCATGGGCAATTTACCAGAGAGGCCCAGTATAAAACTTACTCGCTGCCAGATCTGAAGCGAGTTCCGCAATCCGAATGCTTCGCCTTGTTGCAACAAATCAAACTTAAAGGGAGCATCATTACCTCTATAAATACAAGGGCACTGATTATAATAAGCATACATTTTAGCATTTAGGCCGCCTCCAATAACAATAGTGTCATATCGATATATATGCCTTCCGGTGCTCAAACGACCTCTTTTTAATCTTTTTTGGGTTTTAGAATCTTATTAATCCTGCTCTCAACTAAGACCTCTGCGGCTGTTGGAACAGGGGATTCCAAGAGCGGCTCGCGTTGTTTGATGAACTCTTTAACCAGCTCTTTAATTAAATTTACAAACTTTTGATTATCTTTCACAATTTCACTCCAATGTTCCTAATACATGATTCTCCATCACTAAATAGATCAGGCCAGAGCCAAAATCCACTTCTTCTATCATATGTGATAAGACGACGATCTCGTCTCCCACTGCAACCGGCGGTCTTACCTCTGAGGATAAAGCCAGGACCTTGACCTTTTCATACCGACTCTCTGTTTTAAAAGACCCTTCCGGCAGTGCAATTATGAGATCTTCTTGAGCATTGGTGGTGCCCCTCTCTATCAATAAGTATCTATTACATGGCTTAAACATAATTATCTCCAATTTATTTTGTTCTAATGGCTTCTAAATATTCTGCTGGTATCTCACAAGCCCCACCAGCACAGGCTGACTCTTGACCGAAATCAATATTGTCCTCTTCCTCGCACATCGCAGTCCAGCTGACATCTTGATATTCTTTACTCAACTTCTCCCACAACTTCAAATTATAAATGTCCTTCAGGCAATATGTCATCTTCCTGATATCACCATCGAAATGACTGACCGCGAACTTGATGGCGGCCGTAACCCAATTTCTCTTGAGGTATGTCGTCTGTTCTATTGGCTCCCCGATGCCCAACAGACAATCGCAAGCCGCCCAAAGGTTGCCGGCAAAAGAAATAAGGGCATTTTCAATAATACCAGAAGCAAAAAAAGAACCATCACCGTACTCACGATAGATGTCCATGCCATATGGCACTGCACAGAATGGTGCCTGCGGGTAGTCTTTGTCACCCGAGTTTGGTATTAGAGAAATACCTGCAAAATATTTCCTGTTCTTATAAATATAGTCCTCAATTGCTTCCCACTCGTCTGGTTTCACATGAATAGTGTTTGAAACATTGTGACTCAACCATGGCTGTGTACACAACTCTTTGTTTGCCCCGTAACGAACCCAGTTTTGTTGAGTCAGCTTAACACTCTCCAACAGCCTCGATGCATTAATTTGGTTCTTTGTCTTCGCTCCTGGTGGGACTTCACACAGAAATGTGATAACTTCTGTAACCCCGTTAGGATCCCACACTGAAGTCTCTACAGCTCTTGGATTTGTTTTCTTGAAGTGTTGTATTGGATTTTCTTGAATATTTGCCTGCACTCTCCTGAAATATCTCTTGGCATGGTGGGGATGAATTCCGCTGGCAGTACCGAGAATACAACTCGTTGAGCCAGCAGGCTTGACACAAGTAGTACGTGCAGCTGGATTAATATCGATGATCGAGGCGATGAGCCTATTAGTCTCCTTGACAATCTTTGCACCGGTTCTCTGTATTTGTGGAGAGAAAAGAACTTCGGGATTGTCCATCATCCCGGTAATTGAGACTCCAAGAAGTGCCTCTCGTCTGGTGATCCTCTCCGTCGTCTCTCCGACATATGGAAAGCTGGTGTATGCTGACTGTAGTGTCCCTATGATGGCTGCTGCTTTACAAGCTTCATAAAATTTCTCTTCAGTGTTCGCCTTTTTGCCATTGATTTCAGTTAGATTGCAAAATTGCCATCCGGATTTTCCAGTCTCTACATCAACGGGGTATAATCCGATCTCCACACAAGGGTTGAAGCCCATTTCTGTGCTCTCTGCCCAGACAAAGCCCGGTTCGCCATATTCTTTCACACAAGACATTAACTCATTGAAAGTCTCTTTACTTGTTTTGTCCCGAACTAAGAGAGCACTATTGTTGGACCTCCCTCTTTGTGGATTCTCGATGAACCAATTACCCGTTTTGGCTGTTGCCATCTCCTTATCATCGGGGGAGAATAGGGCAATTGTTGCTGATCGTCGGACACCGCCTGAAATTACCGCGTCTGCTGCATGCATGATGATATCGTATACATCGATGGGGCGAAGAATTACTGTGTGAACATTGGAGAGTTGTCTCTCGAATATTTCTGTAATCTTTTCGATGGACCTTTTCAATCCACCGGGGCCAGGAGCTTTTGCACCGGAACTCAATGGGGCCCCAGCTGGGCGGATTGCAGAATAGTCAAATGTGATTCTTTGTCCGATGTATTCTTCGAATTCAGGGATTCCGCCCATGTAACTTGCCGTCAATACACCAATCGCATCAGCCCAGCCCTCAATCGTGTCTGGGACGACATATGTCTTCCCGATAATGCCGCCTCTCTTTTGGGCATTTGGCAACTGTGAAATATGGTGCTTTTGGACAGAAAACCCAATCCCACAACCACAAAGAAGCAAGTACATAAGCTCTTGAAAGGCACGAGGGCGGTTGATATGCCCAAAGCCGCAATTGTAAACCCTGGCATTGTGCTTAAAAATAGGTGTACCACCAAACTGCAAGATTCTTTGAGATCCCAGGACTTCTTTCTTAAGGACTGCGGATTTGGCAATCTCCATATGGGGGCCTAAACCAAAAGAATCTTTGAAATATTCCTCATGCATGTCGAAGACCCTATCCACTTGTTCTTCCCAAGTCTCCCTCCTGTTCTCTTCTGGCAAGTAGCGAGCATATTTCGCTATCCTTGTGTATTCTTGCAAACTGTTTAATGACATTATTTTTTCCCCTTTTTCTTTTTAAATTGAGCATATTTTTCCTTCAATTTAATTTCTTGTCTTTTTTTCGCATCTTTTTGTACTTCACCGATTGTTTCCCCGAAGCTGGGTAGGACTTTAATGGTTATGTTGGCCGTGTTCATATGAATTGGATATATGATTCCATCGATCCCATTTCGGTTTTTGGCTATAAATATTCTTCCCTGATTGCTCAATTTATCTTCCGCTGTTCTTGAGATTGATAAAATAAAATCGGCGACAAAACATTTATTGAAAGCCTCACTTATTGACTCCATTGTGATCACTTCGGCATTGAGTCCAGATCTGTTGGTCTGCGAAGCTGTCCAAACACAGCATTTGTATTCTTGTGCTAACCCACGAAGCTGTTCATAAATAGTCTCCAGCTCATGTCTTTTCTCCCTTAAAGTTGAAATTGGGCGCAAAAGATCTGCATAATCGACGAGAATGACATCGGGCTTGAAACCCCTGGTGATTACTTTTTCCATATGACTCTTCAGGGTCGCGACCGATGATGACTTAGTTGGATATTCTTTGACAACAAGATTGCCCTCAAGATCTTGAATCTTTTCGTATATCTCTTCTTTGAAGGTCGCGAGATCATTGAGAGGGACCTTGGTAATACAGCTATCAAATCTTGAACCGACGACAGTATCCGACAATTCGAGTGTATAATACAGGACATTCCTGCCATCCATCAATGCCTGTGCTCCAATGTGCACGAGGGCCATACTCTTTCCGGCACCCGTTGGGGCGATTACAACACCAAGCTCGCCGGTACCTAGTCCTTGGTGAGTGATTTTGTCTATCTCGTCCCAGCCTGTACGGACTGGATTTCTAGCCTTGAAGATAAAACGTTGCTCGAAATCTTTGATGTAATCATGTCCACAGTTCGAATCGGACCCTAGCTTAAGAGCATCGTTAATTACTTGCGAGATCTCATCGAACGATAAGTTCTCTAAAAGTTTAACCGACTTAAGCATCGCACCTTTTAGCTTTTGCTTTCTACAGAAGTCGAGGGATGTCGTCTTAATATACTCTGCATCTGCGATGTCATGTCTGTAGATTCGAGCAAAATAGTTCCTAGTCTGTTGTTGAACTGATTCAAGTTCTGCTGACAGCTCTGATCTTATGACTGACTTCATAATGTCTTCGCTGGGATGTACACCGTATTTTTCCCTGTAACTTTGCACTATCTTTACAAATACTTGCAAATATTTTAACTCTAGAAAGTTGATATCCAGAACTTCGTACATCTGGTCCGCGAAGGGCCGATCCACCAGTATCAAGTGACACAAACTTTCTTGAAAGTCTTTACCATACTGGCTAAAACCCTCCTTAGACATATAACCTCCAATATCTCTTAATATAACACATCAAGAAAAGTCTGTCAAGACTTACTTACGATTCTTTTGCATGCGGTGAAAATATTAGATGGGCTCCATTTGTCGCCAAAGCCGTCTTCTCGCATGCGTTTAATTACTTCGGTTTTATTAAACTCAGGCTTAAAGTTATCCAAAGTGTGTTGTATCTTACTTTTTGTCTGAATAGAGATAGCTGGAGAGTAAAGTTGCATGATTTTGTAATTCTCTCTGATTAATTCTTCGCTCTCCAGAATGGACGAAAACATCTTCAGCCCTGTGTTGTCATTTCTGCAAAAGTCGAATAAATCATCGAAAGTAACACTCTCTTCATTGGCGAAGAATGGTAGCTTTTTGGATATCTTACCCAAACCAACACCATAGACCCCCTTGAGATTATCTGATTTATCACCGTCGATGGCCCTAGCGAGTGCAAAATTAGTTGGATGTATTCCGCTGTCTTCTAGGATTCTAGGCTTATTGACAAATGCTTTTTGGATTGGGCGATACAGAACTGTCTCATTGTCACATAGCTGAAAAAAATCTTTGTCGCTGGAGACGATTACCTTTTCCCAGCCCGCGTATTTCTTGTCCTGCACCACATAAGATATTACATCATCGGCCTCGATGCCATCACTGACTATCTGAATGAATGGCATGAAGTTAAGCATTTCCATGAGCCGATACTGTTGCCAAACTTTATTCTGCATCTCCTCATCTTCTGTGAGGTTTTTCACTGCTCGGTTAAGGCGGATGGGTTTTCGCCCCTCTTTGTAATTCTTATTGACCTGCTTTCTCTTTTGGGATCCTCCAGCTCCATCCCAAGCAATTATGACCTCATCGGGTCGCAGCTCGCGGCATAGCTTTTGCAGGATCTTGATAAAACCCTTGTATCCTCCGATTGGTTGCCCATTCACCGAGAGACTAGGGTCCACAATATAAGCCCTGAAGTATGCATTCAAAGCATCTATCACCATTAATCTTTTTGCCATTATTACTCCGTTTCTGTTTTCGTAATTGATTGGATCATAAAATCAACATATCGAGAAATAATATCATCCCTTCTATCCGAAGGAGATGTGACCCAATTCCACATCCAGGTGGCCTTTTTTGAATCAATCTGATTTCTCTTCTCAACTATGGTACTTTCGAACATCCCCAATTCTTCTGGAGATATATCTGATATTTCTATTTTTAAGTCTGCCGCTATTAGATGAAGCTTCAGAAGGTTATTTTCCTCTTTGGCTTCCGTCGCACTTAGGAAGAGTTCTTCTCGTTCGAGCTTGATATCATCATCCACATTAAGCAGCTTGTCTGGGTGGGTCTTGGCGGCGATTTGGCGATAGAGAGCTTCAACTGATTTGCTCGGCTTCTCGCGAGACTCTTGTTGATTTTTTTCGGATTCTTTTTTTGCACTCTTTTCGGCCGCACTGTTTTCGCCGTAAAAGATATCCTCGAAGCCCCTCTCCTTAATCATCTCATGACATTTTGCTTCAAATTCGGGACCGGACTTCGAGAGTATTTTGTCGTGGTAAGAGAGATCCGCTTCTAAAAACTTGAGTTCGAAAACTAACTTGTCATACTTAACTTTTAGAAAAGGATCTCTCATAATACCAATTAGTTCGTCTCTTCCTCTGAATCATAGAAATCAGAAGCACTGCCCTGTCGTTTATCAAATTTCATGATCACTTCTTCGTCCATGATTTGATAGACACGTTGGCGAAACTTGTCATTCTGCATTTTATCAACCCATTTTGTGGCTTGGAATTTCTCAGTGGCTCCGTCTTCAAAGACCATGGTGTACCAAGCACCGGATTGTTTAATGTTATCTGAAGCCTTTATTGCATCAAAAAGTGATTCATCATCTTGAATAGCAACGGTGTCTCCACCCCACAAGATTCTAAAGTTGCAGCGACGGCCTGCGGTTCCAAAGCGAGATTTTTCAAGCTTTACCTTCACTTCCGAGCCAATACGAAAGCCATTTTCGTCTGTTACGAAGCTCGCCTTGGCTTTTCTGCCGGTGAGCCACACCCGGAGAGAATATGCATAAGCCATCGCCTTACCTCCGGGTGTGACATACGGAGTCGTCATCGCCTCAGATGGACTGCGGGTGATGTTTGTCTTCAGCTGATTCAACACAAGAAGTGTGGCATCCCTATTGGCGATTGATATCACCAGCTTTGACATGGCCCTTGCGAGGATGCGAGCCTTCATCGCCATCTGCGACATTGGATCGAAGCTACCCTCTACCTCACTAATAGCGGGTGTTAATGCCAAAGAGTCCCAAATAAATAAAACTTGGTTATCAGAAGCGAGCAGTTCTTCGATTGTCTCCAGAACAAACTCCACAGACTGAGCCTGTACATAAAGCAACTTATTTAAATCACATCCAGCATTGGATAGAAAAGAGGGATCAATCGCAGATTCTGAATCGAAATAGACAACATCGATGCCCATCTTTTGAGCATTGGCTGCCACTTGAGCTGCCATATAAGACTTACCTGTTGCCTCTAGGCCGGCGATTTCAGAAACCTTCCCTACTGGAATTCCTGCTAACTTGCCTTTACAAGTGATAGAGTCCAGCCAGCGAGAGCCGGTGGGAATCCATTGAGTGACCTCCGTGGGGTTCTCCTCATTCAGATCGTGGGCGACATTCATACCCGCTTTCTTGTTGATCATCTTTCTCATATCTGCCATAGAAAGCTTCCCAGCAGATGATCCTGTTTTTCTTGCCATGTTTTTCTCCTTGTAAATATAAAGGGGCATGCATTACACATGCCCCTTTAGTTTTATTTCATGTTTGTAAAGCGAGTAAGTTTTAGGCTCCATTCATTAAGAAATTCTTCTCTGTCATCATCGTCGAGAAGATATGTGGAAATTAATGTCGCTGTCAAAATGTCAAAAAAACTTTTTTGAATTTCTTTGGTGTGTCTACAAAAAGATATAATTGTAGGATGTATTTCATTGATTTGTAATTTCCATTCATAATCATCACTATGAGATCCCGGAGTGATCTTCCCAATTGGACCGCCTGATGACCAACTCACTTCTTCAACATGATAAAGATCTCTGGAGGAAGAAGAGGAAGAAGGACTTCTTCTATTCCCGCTCGGCACACTGGTTGAAGGGTGACTGAGTGAGGATCCTTTTTTCACTTTTGGTGCCATGCGCTTTTGAATATTCAAATTACTCTTAAGATTTTTCAAAATCTTTTTTACATTATCCCGATTATCTTTTGATGCAGAGTTTTTGTTTTCTTCTTGTGCTTTCTGCCAAAAGGGGAGAAGCTTCGTGGCAATTTTATCACTTAATGACTTTTCCATCTTAAAGCCATCTTTGCTTTTAAGTGTACCGAATGGGATATCTAGTGCTGGATCGTATTCCACAGAGAACCTAAAATTACGATAATTCCCATGCTTATCATAAAAACCTTTTAAGCCATTCGCATTTGTCTTGGCACCTTCGTGCATGATGCGGCCGCTTCGATAAAAATATCCACCTTGTGCCTGCTTCAAGGTCTCGTACTTGGCCTTCGGACTCTTGTTCATTGTCCACCCGGTTTGGATAAGCTTATCTTTATTTTCTAAATCTTCTAGATACACTGCCTTAAGTTGTACACGGTGTTCTATGCCTTCTGCATCTTGATGCATGATGTAATCGTCAAGCCAAAGCTGAGTGTCTGGGTGTTCAAGGCGAAGGGGATCCCATGCAACAATTTTGATGCCATTTACTGTTATATTTCCTTCGGATTGAAGAAACCGATTATATACTTGGGATAACCTTTGAGTTAATTCACCTTTTACATCTTTTAAAGACTCATTTTCAAGACGATCAAGTTCTGAAAGCTCGATTAATGTGCCACCAGTCTTTCCCAAGAGAGAGCGAACTTTTTGAGGCACATCTAGATTGTATACAACCCAACAATCTTTTTCTTTTACTATATCAAGATTGTACCCTTTTCCCAAGGTAATGCCGTCCTTGCAGGTAAAGGTTTTCTTGTCTTTTGCCAAAGAGATACACCCAAGTGTTCCTCCTCTGCCAAATTTACCAATACTTTTATTTGAATATACTTTGTTAATACCTGCACCGATTCTAAATGATCCTGATAGCTCTTCTTGGTTCATGCCATTACCATCGTCTTTGATGGTAATTTTAATTAAATTGCCGTCACCATCAGAAACAAGTGTGATATCAATATTATCTGCATCAGAGTCAATAGAGTTATCGATTAGCTCTGCTAAAACTCCAACAAGAGTATAGTGAGATGCTCTCTCTCCTTCGATAAATGTCCAACCAAACTCTGGTTTCTCAAGTCGCAGCTCATCGCTGCTTGCGATTTCACCATCAAGGTAATCGTCAATATTATAATTTTTCATGTTAACTCCAAAAGTCCCATATTTACGGAACAATGTTTAATAATTCATCTTTTTCTACGGAAACATTCCCATAAAAAACTTGATGATTGAGTGCCACTATCCCCGCACTCTCTAGGGAAAATCTTGAATGTCTTTCCTTGTTTGTAATAATATAACATAATGTGTGATCGCTGTCAAGCAAAAAATATAAAATA
>Ga0080013_1002537_pt1 | contig 21302 bp, 44 predicted proteins | sample ETNvirenome_6_85_FD_69236 | JGI IMG/M metagenome (GOLD analysis project Ga0080013, IMG submission 69236) | Marine viral communities from the Pacific Ocean - ETNP_6_85 (SPADES assembly) (version 2) | ecosystem: Environmental > Aquatic > Marine > Oceanic | place: Pacific Ocean | collected 2013-06-19 | reverse complement strand
AGCAATTGTACCAGATCCTAATACTCATAGATGGTATGGGGTTATGGGAGGTATAGGTCGATACAATAGAGAATGGAACGGTCGAGAAGTAGACGGGACCTTTTATGATTCATGGGGCTGGTATTGGAATGATAGTTGGGGCAGCCATCCAACTTGGAACCCTTATAATAATTGATGAAAAAAGGATTCACTCATGGGGATGGTTTTGGAATGATCAATGGTAAAAAAATGTGTAAACAGAGGCGAGATGAAAAACCCTCAAATGCACTGTACTAACCCCGACTGCGTTGAAGATAATTGCCGCGGAGAATGTTTGATTTTAACCGATCCGACAGCTACTCCGGAAACAAATAGCTCTAGTCCTCCCGAAAAGATAGAGAGTCTCCAGTGGAACAGTTGGTCCTATTGCGAGGCCTCTTAAGTGTAATATAAGTCAACATGCCAGAAAACATTAAAATTCTTACCCAAAAAGAGTTAAAGCACTTATTGTATACCAAGTATCCGAAAGCTGAAATAGTTCTAACGGATAGAAATTATGCTATCCTAGACCCAGAGTGGGTGGAAAAGGAGGCATTTAAGGCGTATGAGGAGTGGATTTCTATTTTTGGTTTTAGTCGCAAAATAAACAATAGTCATTGGAAAACCAATTGGGACTGTGATGATATGTCTACTTCTTTTAAGACATATTTAAGGTTTATACACGCCGCCCACAACCCTTACACGTTTACTGATAGGCGCATGAGAAACAAACACAATGAAACAAATGCAGATTCTGTTGCTGTTGGTACTATCTTCTATAAAAATAGCGATAGAACAGGTCATGCAGTAAACGCTTTTATTTCCCCAGACGAAAACGTTTCCTTTTTTGAACCTAGGGACGGCTTGTTCATAAGTCTTACCGAAGCAGAAGAGAACAAAGTCTGGTATGTCAACTTTTAAAACATCATGAAAAAAATATTAGCTAAGTTATTAGGCGTCAAAACTCTAGAGAGCCATATCAAGAAGTGCGTTATCAAGCCTAAGTACGTTAAAAAGTAACTCGGTGCCCAGTTTCAAAGGGCACCATTAATGAAAATACACTTACTGACATGGGAAGATAAGCGGTATAGCGCAGACAAAGAAGCTCTAAGTGCTATAAACAAAATGATAAATAGAGGAGAAGAGAAAAAAAGAAATAAACTAAAATTCATCTTTTTCCCAGCGTTTTTAGCATTTTTGCTTATTATTTGGCTTATTTTTGGGTAATATTTGTATGTTTTGTTGATATTGAGTATAATGTTGGTAGATATAATATTATGCATATTAAACTTACAGGAAATGGACCAGCAGCAGCCCCCGTATTGATCAATACAGACAAGGTGCTGGCATACACGACTCACTATACCGTCCAAGATAGCCCATCTAGCCCATCTTATTCAGAAGTAGTATTTGGGCCTTCCGCTCCGGGATTTTACGTCAAAGAGACTGTCGCTGAAATCGAGTCAATGATTAACTCTTAAAAATTTTGAATGGTTCAGACTGCTATTAAGACGCAGCAAACTAATATTCAAAAGATGGTTCATTGACCGCCATTCAAATTACTTTTCCCCCAGTATTTGTGCTCGTAGTCTGGCGTATTTTCTTTCGTCATTGCCTCTATCCATTCGGAGCTAGAGTTTTCGTCTAGAAGCGTATGATTTCCACTATTAGTATCTGCGTGAGGTTTCCATCGTCTAGCTAATTCGAAAAGCTGTGATTGCTCGTAGCTCAATACAGCCGCTAAGACGCAAAACTTTCTCAGTACTGTTCTTTTTGGTGGAGGGTTTATTCCGCGTTCAACTTTACGCCATACATCCTTAGAGATACCGAGCATAACGCACATTTTTCTAGTATCTTTAAAACGCTTTACTCTGAGTTGTTTTAAATATTTATGAAATTCCATATTACATACCCCCAAAGATGAATAGCTAAAGAAATAAAAAGACACAAAACAAACGTTTTTAAATCAGACATATAAATCAAAAAAACCTCCTTGGTTTATCATCACTTCGGCACTTAATAGTGCATTAAATTCTTGAGTCTCGTCTATACGCTTAATTATATCAATATCTTCCAATTCTTTAGCTTCCATTAATCGCGAAGATTCTATTTCTTTATATACCGCTATAGTCTGCCCATCTTGTGTTATAGCTCCTATGTTCATTTAAGTAAATTTTTGTATGTTGATCTGAATGTCCAATCAGTATATGTAATCCAAAGAATAAGGAGCAGTATTCCCAAGAAAGCTCCTCCTGCTATTATTGCATAAGCTTTCCACGTTTTTTTGATTTCATGCTTTAAATAATAATAGAGATTTCTCCATATCGGTTTTCCAATTAGTTTAGCCATTACACGCTTTTATTATCATAACCAGCCCCACAATTATTACTATACCTATGGTTATATGAAGGTCATGTCCCGGAAATCCTTTAATGCTCTTTTTTTCCTTTCTATTTCTCCGCTTCCGCTTCATTTTGTTGTTTTACACTTTTTTCGCATATAATTGTTATGATGAGCATGGGGTATTTTCAGGTTGCGTTAGGCAAGAAGTACATTGATGAATCTTGTGCCTTTATCTGGTCTCTACGCCAGTTTAAGGACAATTATCCAGTTTCCATCTTGGTAAAAAAAGAAGATTACGATTACGCTTTCTCTAAAAATGTTTTTGACAATGTTGTAGTGCTTGACGAAAACGATCCCCTTTTTGGTCTTTGCGGCAACAACCACGACAAATATTGTATTTTTCCTAGAGTAAGCATGCTCAAATACGTCCCGTATTCAGAATGTATTGTTATAGACACAGACGTTTTTTGCACACACAGCCCCGATAAAGCTTGGGAGTCTTTCAGAGACAAAGGCCAACCCTTTAATTGCATCGGAATGTACAATGACCCAGCGTTCCATTGGTCAAATATAAATAAAATAAACAAGAAGTTGGAAATGAATATTCCCTGTGTACATGGAGGCGTATTTTATCTTAATAAGAATTTTGGAAAGGAAGACCTCGAAACCTTTTTTCTGCACGTTTTATATGCTTTTCTCAATTATGATAATCTGGGGTTTGTCCGAGCATTCGAAGAGAGAGAATTCGACAGAAAGACCGATAAAGGAGCCATGACAGACGAAATAATGTTTGGTTATGCTATGTCTAAAATGAAACTTACCCTACTAGACTTCAGCTTGCATTCTGTGATGACTTTTGAAATAGACAATTATTTAATTAACGAGATAACTTTTCCAAACCACAGGCAAACTCATAAGGAATATTGTTTGCTTTGTGCGAAGCTTGGAAAGGACAAACCAATAATAATGCCAGACCCAATACCCTTCGTACATATATATGGATATGGGCATCAAAAGGAAGACTCCTCCCAAAAAATAAAAAACTTAATAAAAAATCATTGTGGCGCATCTTGAAGTAACAACTAAAATAGGCTGCAAGCCTAATATGTGCGAGTATTGTCCTCAAGAAAGGCTGATGGAAGCGTACGCCAAGGGCTGTGGTGATACATATTTTTCGCTAGAAGATTTTAAAAGGTGCATAGAGTCAGTTCCTCCTGAAGTGGATATTCATTTTACTGGATATGTCGAGCCGTTTATGAATCCTAAATGCGACGATATGATGATATATGCCTACAACAAGGGTCATAAAGTCCAGACAAACACCACCTTGATGGGCATGAGAAAAGAAAACTTCGATAAGATTTCCCAATTGAAGTTTAAGGACTTTAAAATTCATCTACCTAGCGGCTCGCTTAGAGAGAAGATTGGAACCTCTGCCAAAAGCGAAAAAATAAATGATGTATGTTATTCTTTGAGCGAGAAGTGGTTGGATCTTTTGGATTACGTTTTATTGAAAGATACCCCTTTTCAAAAAGACCTACATTGTCATGGAAGCCTCCATCCGCAGTGGTGGGCGACTACTAGGTTGTCGTTCCTATCTGGTAGAGTAAAAGTCGCAAATAATATACATTCTAGAGCTAAAAACGTAGGGTCTTTAGACCATGAGAGGGTAGAAGAAAATAAAACAAAACACTATAACTGGAGAGGGAGGTGCGGCAGAATATACTGTAACGTACTCATACCCAATGGAGATTTACAGCTATGTTGCAATGACTACGGACTAGAGGCTAAAGTAGGAAATCTATTAGAACAGACTTATGTAGAAATCAGACAAAGCCCCGCTTTCATAGCTATAGAAAAAGATGGACACGACCTATGTGATTACTGTGAACAAGGTGTAAGTATGTTAGATCCTAGTTATCAGGACGTATGGAAGGAAGAATGAAAATTAGGCTATTAGCTATAGTTTCTTTTGTGTTTGGATGGCTTTTGGTCATGTCTGTTCGCGGTGCGGATAACTTTTTTCGTCCCGACATGGAAGTTAAGGTTCTCGGCTTAGTTTGTCCTAGTTGCGCTATTGGCCTCAAAAACTCCTTCAAAAGACACATCAAAGTCATAAGTCTTAAGATGGACACGAAGAAGCAGCTGTTATCGCTAGACTTTAAGGAAAGTGAAGGGGGTTCGACTTACTACATCAAAAACAAAGAAGTAATTAAAATGGTTGAAAAAGCTGGTTACGAAGTCGAATCCATTAAATTATTGAACAATAAAAAGCCAAATAGATATAATAAACCATAGTATGAACAAATACGATAGCCTAGAAGAAATGAAGTCTGAAGAGTACCGAGAGGTACTAAGAGCCATTAGGGACGTACTAAATGACGTCAACCAAATAAATATGGGTTCAACTGCTGCCCAAGAATGGATGGCAGAGCACATCATTTGGAGGCTTTGGGCCTTAAAGAACGAGTCTAAAGATTCATTAAAGCCAAAAAGGGTCAAATGATGTACGAATATAAAGCTAAAATAACAAGAGTCGTAGACGGAGATACGTTAGAGGCCCTAATAGACGTCGGATTTCATACTCACGTAAGTTCTACATTAAGATTATATGGAATCAATACTCCAGAAAAACGCACAAGAGATGAAGAAGAAAAAGTAAAAGGCATTGCGGCTTCAGAAAGAGTCTCGGAGCTGCTCGCTGATTGCGACCACGAAGTGCTTATCAAGTCCCATGGGTTAGGCAAGTATGGAAGGTGTCTGGCTGAAGTGTTAATACTCCAAAGAGACGGAAGTAAGAAAAACCTCAACTCAACTCTTATGAGCGAGGGTCACGCAGTAGAATATTTTGGAGGATCAAGATGAGTTGCCCTAACAACTGCCAAAAACAAGTTAACTCAATTTTTGTTTGTTTGGTTCTTATTTTGTTGTTTATATTTTTAACCGGTTGCCACACCATCGAGTGGGAATGGATGCCGAATAAAGACGGGACAGACCCAGACGTTAACAAAATCGGGCTCAAGGATAGAAGAGAGTTGGGAGGCATTGAGGTTGATGTTTTAAAAATTACAAGAAAAAAATAAACGATGCCGATTGGATACAGAAAAGAATACGAAATAGAGCCTGTCAAGCCAGACAACACACCTATTCATAGATATACTGTAGACTTAAGTGAAAGAGACGTTGATTCCCTCAAGCGTTTAGCAGGTAGAAACGGGGCTGGCATGACGGCAGCAGTAATGGTAGAAAATATAGCTATATGGAAAATGATTAATCAAGTCTGCGAATCGCCACAAAAGAGTATATGGCTCAAGGTTCCAGAAATTGAACACCCAGAATGGTTGGTTTAAATTTGTGAACGAAAATTCGCCAAATAAGTTCATGCCCTTAAGAGAAGTCTTTATTTCTAAATCAAAAAAGTTTATCCCAATTACTAAAGAAGATTTGCCAAATAAAATAATTGAAGGAGATTTTATTAAGGTGATAAAAAAGTGTACGTGCTCGGTTTTTGGTCCAGAATAATGATAACAAAGAAAGAAAGGTTGACTTGGATAGGGATTGTGATAATCACTTCCCTTTTAGTGGGGATTTCGGTAGGTTACTTCCTTACTAAATTATGAACAAAAAAAAGCCAAATAAAGTCGTGCAAATAATAGATAGCGATAGCGACGACGAAGATCCCAATCCTTACGAGTTTCAAGATAGTGTGCTATCATGCTTGGCTGACCTTCAGCGTTTAGCGACAACCATGAAAGAAAAAGCTGAAGCTATGGAGGACGAGATAAAGAGGTTTAAGGTTTCTATACATGGAGAAGATATAGATGAATGAAAAAAGGCCAAATAAAAGTGGATTTACATAAGTTCAACAGCTACGAGGAGTATCAAGACAGACAGATACGAGGCTTCAGAGAAAAGCTTGAAGCTCATGGGGACGGCTTATTCTCTGGTAACGATGCTATTATAGAGGCTTTATTAGTTTCATATATATTTGACTATAACCCGACAGTTTCTTTTGGGTTATGTCATGGCTCTCGTTTTGGGCATGAACAGGAGAGCTTTATTAAAGCGTTCAAGACGAAAGGTTCAGCGGTGGAGGTTCTAGGAACCGAAATAGCTCCAGAAGCCGCCGAAAAATACCCCAATACTATTGCATGGGATTTTCATGAAGTTAAAAAGGAGTGGTTAAATAATGTAGACTTCATTTACAGTAATTCTTTCGATCACTCTTGTAAACCGAAGGAGTGTTTAGATGCTTGGATGAGTTGCTTAAATGATAATGGGTTATGTATAATAGAATGGCAAGATGGAGATGATAACATTACAAGTGGGGGAATTGATCCATTTGGTGCTTCTTTAGAAGAATACGCATCTCTGTTTAGAGAGAAGTATTATCTCATAGACAGAATTCATTGCGATGTTGATAAAGTTGGTGAAGATAGTGTGGGGCGAATTTGCTTTGTCCTGTCTAAAAACGCTCCACCCAAAAACTTTTCCCCCAAAATGATAACCTTGGATGTTGATTCGGATGGTTGCAATACTGTTACGGGTCAATGGACGGGGCAAGTAGTCTACGACAAAAAAAATCCCGAAAAAGGTCATTGGGTACACCAATTTTAAGTGCTATATACTAACAGAAAAACGCCAAATAAAAAACACATATAAAAGGTTTGACGCAAGCCCCCAAGTATAGTATTATTAAGAAGTTAGGCATGGAAGTGTTTATTTCAATCGGGGTTGTTTTAGCGTTTGCTTTGTTATTATATTATAAATGGACAAAAACATGAACAAAAAAAAGCCAAATAAGACATATACGAAAGCGAAAAGGCCAAATAAGATATATTCCAAGGATATTATCTCAAAAAGAAAATGGGATAAACTTGGAGAAAATGAAAAATGGGAGAAATTTCTTGAAGTTTTTGTTGAGCTTGAAGCAGCAAACGAGAAGATTCTTTCCATGAGTAATCGCAATGTCATTAGGGTTATCACTTGACGCTTAAAGAGTCTTAAAAGCCAACCTCAAAAGATGAATAAAAATTCTTTTTATTGGTTTATTTGTTGAGTTATTAGCCAAAAAAACTTTTTTTCAAAAAAAGGGTTGACAGTCTTAAAAGTAGAGTTTAGACTTGGTTGTAGTTATGATTACGCATAAGTCAACAAAAACACTACAACAATCGCAGGAGTTTGCTACTCACTCCTTTGGCATTAAAGAAAGCGGATTGTCCCATATCTTTAATGTTCTCCGAAACCAACTCTACTCCAACAAGGTGTTGGCAGTCATTAGAGAGTATTCTTGTAATGCTTACGATGCTCATATAGAAGTTGGCAAGAAAGACACTCCAATTAAAATCACCATCCCCAATCAGTTTGAGCCTTACTTTAAGGTCAGGGACTTTGGGAGAGGATTAACAGAAAAGGAAATCTCTGAAATCTATGCAATGTATGGGGAATCGACCAAGCGCGGCACAAACGAGCAAATTGGCCAATTAGGATTGGGTTGCAAGTCGGCATTTGCCTACGGTGATAATTTCGTAATCAATTCGTATGTTGATGGAACAAAGACTTCCTACAACGCTTTCATTGATCCATCTGAAATTGGTCAAATTACCAAAATGAGTCAGGAGGATTCTGGTGAAGAAAATGGAATTGAAATTGTTGTTCCAGTAAAGAAGGATGACTACAACGAGTTTCAGCAAACTGCATTAGACTTTTTCAAGTATTGGAATACCTTGCCAGAGTTTATAGGAGTTGATGAACAAGTCTCAAAAGATGGGACTCATGTTAATACCGTTATGGTATCTGATGGATGGTTTATAGATGACGCTTCAAATGATTCTTTTGCAATTATGGGTAACATTGCTTATCCCATAGACACTTACAGTCTTAATCTTAATTATAATGACGATAGACAGAATTTATTAAATGCTGGCGTTATCATAAACTTTGATATTGGAGATTTGGAAATTTCGGCTAGTCGCGAACTTCTCCAATATACCGATGCGACTAAAGAAAAGATTCTTTCGAGAGTTGGGAAAATTATTGATAGTTTGCCAGATGTTTTATCATCTGCTCTGGATTCTTGTAAAACTTATTGGGAGGCAAAGAGCATCTACGGTAGCTTATTTAGTCATGGAGGTTCATTAAACTCCTTAAAGGAAATCGCCAAAACTACTGGTGTATCTTGGACTGACCCTAACGGCAAAAAGTGGAATATAAAAACTGGTCACTTCGACGCTCAAAAGTATAAAGATACTGAAGTTAAAGTTTTGCAGTATTCCAAGCCTCCCTCATACGGTAGAGGAAAAAGAGTCAGAGGGAATGAGCAGGGCAACATTGTGGCATCGAAAAAACATTTAGTCATTGAGGATAACTTACCTAATCATTATGGCAGACTTAATCGGATTGCTCCACTACTTGAGGATTACGCAAATCAACCAGCAGACGCAAAAAAGTATGATTCTGTTTATCTGATAATGTATGGTTCAGATGCGGATAAAAAGAAATTTTATACCGAAAAAGGTTTCGACTTTCCTTGCAAGGGATTATCAAATTACGACAAGATTTTATTGCGTGACATTTATCCTAGCAATTCGACTGTATCGGGAGGCAGTACATACAAAAATTCAAAACATAGCAGCAAAGTCTTTGAGTTGGATTTGGAAAGCACAATCACAAGCACCTACCACACTCCGAGAAGTGATTTGTTCAAAAGTGCAGAAGTGGACTTTGATAGTGACTCTGGAGTTTATGTAAAACTGGACAGGTTTTTTGGTGAGAGCATAGACAAAGATGGAAAAGCGGGGTATGAAGTTCATCCCGCTAGATTGGTCGCCTTAATGAAAAGAATGAAAAACCTTGGTGCTGACATACCTACTGTTTATGGTGTAAAACAGAATAAGTTTAAGAAGGTTGAAGGTAACAAAAATTGGGTTCAAATGCACGAATGGTGTAGGTTGAAACTTATGAGCTTGCTCAAGAAAAACAAAATCATTCAAAAAGCTGCTGATGATTATTATTTGCAAAGTTATGAATGTTATTTGCAGCAAGAAATGGGATGGGCAGAAGAAGTTGCGAAAACTGATAATGCAAAAAACAGAATGAAGTTGACAGGGTTGATTATCGACAAAGACTCCCCATTGAAAATAATGTTGAACGCTTGTAAGGTAATGGACTCCAAAGCGGGAGTAGAAATCATTGGCAATGATTCAATCGGGGAAGTTGGTGTTACTCCCGACAAGGATACCAAAGACCAAAAATTAGTCTATGATGCCTTGTCTTGTATTAGTCAACTATACAACATCAAGGCTAGGAACAACAATCGTCATGCTTACGGTTACGATAAAGATTCGGCGGCGAAGCAACTTGAAGATCAAATTAAAAACGGTATAGAGGTTTTCGGGGTTGGGCCTACTTTCAAGTTGAATGAGCTTTGCGATAAAGCGGAAAAAAGATATACCATGTTAAAGAGATTGGATGACCAATGTTTCTATCACTACAAATGGGAAAACAATTTTAGCAAAGAATTGGCAAATTACATAAATCTTGTGGATTTGACTTTTGCTACAAAAAAAAACGCATAAAGGAAACTGATAAAAAGAAAGGGAAGAAATGATACCTTGGATACTAACTGATACAACACTAACAGTCGGAATCAAAAATAAGACTCTGACTATGGATTCTACGAATCCTTCGTTCACGATGGCCAAAGAAGCATTGGCTAAAGAAGATTGGGAAAGACTTGAAGGTCTTTTTGATACTGCTAAAGCAGTAGTTGACTACACCTCAAACAGCATCGAAATCAAAAGCGGGGTTGTTTACTATAAAGGGCAAACGGTTCATGGTCATGTTGTTGACAGGATTCTGGATTTTATGGGAAGCAATTTGCCCTACAAGCCACTCGTTAATTTTCTTGAGAAGTTAATGAGCAACCCTTCTCGCAGGGCAGTCAATGAACTGTATTCCTTCTTGGAGCATAAAGCGATGCCTTTGACTCCTGACGGCAACTTCCTCGCATACAAAGGGGTTCGCGACGATTATACCGATTGGCACTCTGGACAGTTTTCCAACAAGGTTGGAGAGACTTTGGAGATGATTCGCAACGGTGTTTGCGATGACGCGAACATTGGATGCTCTAGCGGATTCCATGCTGGCAGTTTGGAGTATGCCAAGCAATACGGTAATGGAGGTCACTTGATGGTTGTTGAAATCGACCCTTCCGATGTTGTTAGTGTTCCTCTGGATTGTGATTGCCAGAAACTTCGTACAGCAAAGTATAAAGTCGTTTCTCACTTTGAAAAGAAATTGGAACAACCAATGTGCGACGATTACGGTGATTATGATGATGATGAGACTCACGATTTTGATGACTCTAATTATGATGATGGCTATAATGCGGGATACGAGGCAGCAAAGAATGAGCAACAAGCCGTTGTTCAAGTCAAGTACGCTAAAAAGTTGCACCATGCTCAAAAGCAGAAACGCGACTCTGGAGGAAAATTCTCGTCTAACGGTTGAATCATTTTTTGTCCTTTCAAAATGGTTCATAAACTCATAATCGTTAGGTGAGCGTGTAGTCATAGCACGATTATCGGAGCATTTAGGTTTGTAGTTATCCTAATGTAAGTCTCCGATAATCACTTAAAACACGAACATCAAAAATCACTAAAAAATCTTTTTATTATGAATGACATGAATAAACGGTATCTAAATGGTTCCACTTTGACATTTGAAGAAATAGCGAAAAGAGTAAGATGGGAAAGGAACAGTTTGGTTACTAGCAATCCAAACATTTTTCAGGGTCAGATTATCCCCAAAACAACTACCGATGCTTTTCCCTGCGATGCCATCACCGTAAGGTTTCATAGCATAAAATCTAGGATTGCTTCTGCTTATTTCTACGGCAAAGCGCATAAGTCTCGATGGAGCAACAGAATGCACCCATCATCCAAATTGATAGTGACGATGCCCCACTCAAACAAACATGGTGAATATGGATACTCATGGAATGGAAATAGCCCCAAAGATATGACAGAATACCAGATGGCAGACATTCTTCGTTACATTAACATAGTTGTAGACGAAACGAGAGAAACAAGCATCCTTAACTCAATCAATTCAAACAGCAAAACACTCGCAGTCGCATGAAAAACATTTGGGTAGGACGCATGAGAACTCCGCATATCAAAAAACAGGAGAAACGGGCATTGCTTCAAGTCAAAAAAATGATTAAGACTGAAAAGAAGAAGTCTGAAGATTTGGATGGAGTGATAAAACAAGTTTTGAAAGATGTAGAAAATGGTAAAGACTAAAAGCTCAAACAAAATTACATTCGGCGCGAAAAGCAAAGGCCGAAAAGGGGTTCACACAAAAAACAAAAACTCTTGGAATAAGAATAGCAAAAATTATGTCAAACCGTACAGAGGTCAAGGTAGGTAGCTCATTGTGGGCAATGTTAATGAGCCTATTGCTCATCATGTTATGCAGTTGCACACATACATGGGACTATCCCCCACTTGAGCCTAACGAACATTATCAAAATGTAGCCCACAAGTATTATGTAATTGACGCTAATGTAGATATACCCGATGCCAGTTTTGAAACCCTTAAAGAAGCATCAGTATATCAAAAAGAGTTTGCCGAATATCACGATTATGTCATTGTAAAGATTGACGAAAGATACAAAGTCTACAACATGGAAATTATTTCAGAATAAAACTTAAAAGACATGGACAGCACAAGAGTAAAAAGTTTTTTTAGCCTAATTAAAGATAAAGAAATCGAATCCTATAACAATTATTGGGCCGAGCTAAAACCACAAACAGATGTTGCCGCCTTTAAGCGATACTTATTTGCCTTTATGTCAGTCCACACAACTTGGAAGAATAACTGTAAAGGATACAATGCAATCAAACAATTCAACAAATGGACACTTGAGAAGGGAGAGCAACTCCAACTCTGGAACTACGATTCGGACAATCTATTCAAGCGGATTGAAGAAACAAGGGTTGGTATGCAGAACAATCGAACTGATTATATCGGTCTTTTTAATGATACTTTTTGGAACTCTCCTTCTGACTATCTCTCTCGTAATTCTGGTGAAGGTTGGATTGAGTGGCGTGATAGGCTTGCCAAGAAGATTCTTGGTTTGGGTAAGGCGAAAACTTCCTTCGCAATAGAGATGCTTTATCCGACAGAAGCAAAGGTTGTTTGTATGGACACTCATTTGTTTCAAATCTATGGATTGAATCAGACCAAGGACGCTAAAAAGTATGAGACTATTGAAGCGGATTGGATTGAGCGTAGCGAGCAGAGAGGATTAGCACCATACATGGCACGATGCTTGTATTGGGACAAGAACCAGAACCGTAAGAACTCACGCTATTGGAGCAAAGTATTAGAAGCATGAAACATACAGCAAGACATATTCAACTGCCAAGCCAACCTCTAGGAGAAGGGGAAGCGGCAAGCACAAACAGAGTCAGGACTTATTCTATTAGAATTAAATTGGATGCACCTTATTCTTCTCCCAAAACCGCAACAACCAGAAATATAGATGGAGAATTTGTATGGGAGAAATTGGTCACTTGCAAGGGGCGATCAGAAGCAGTATCCATAGCGGGAAGATGGTTTCAACATTTGAGAACCGATGGATTGAGACATGAGGGAAGCGTTGGAAAGGTTCTCGTTGGAGTGGAAGCGCATCAATGCGTGACTGTCGATGACAACTGGAAGGAATGTTTATATGGTTCTAATTTTAACCCCAAGCATAATTGCAATCGTATGCTGGACAAAGAAACGGTCGAAAGAGTGATTGAGGATTCCAAGGGAAACTTGAAAGTTGCTGATAGCCCTTTTGTAAAAGGCCAAGCGTATCCAGCCCTAGAATGGGCAACGGCTAAAAAGATAAATTCACTTCCCATAAAAGTAGGTTTTTCGACCTATACTAATCCAAGCAAAGGGGGAATGAAAGAGGCATTGGAAAAGGCAGTAAAGAAGGCAAAGAAAAGAAAAATGTCTTGGACAAGGGAGATGGAACTCAAAGAGGCTAGACTTATTATTAGAAGAATGAAAAAGGATGGGCTTTTGGCGAGCAGGGAGACATATATGGACGACATTCTCAAAAGAATATCAAAGTCTAAACGAGCAGAAGCATGATTTGGATAATTGAACAAAGAAAACAAGGCAATGAGATTTGGGTATCCTCCAATGTTCAACCAGAATCTATTTTAGTAGGGGAGGGGTACGAGAAGAAAGAATATAAAAGGTCAATGGAATTGGCCAAGGTCATAACAGAGGCATTGAACAATTATGAAGATAAAAAGCGCAAGTAATTTTCCGAAAGATGATATTGATGCCATGCGTGAAACCCTGCATGAGTCCGAATGGGAAGGATTAAAAGATAGGGATTTGAGGGAGATGCTTTGGGAAGGTTGTATAGGTTGGAAAAACATTCCCGATGCGGAAGTGGTCGAACATTATCAAAACATTTACGGTGAAACTGACAATGTTGAAATTATTAAAGAATGATCTACCGAGAAGAAACTAACCGATACTGGATGGTCTATTGTGACGGTGATGAATGTAACGAGTTTTGGATGAGAGAAGATGCAAAAGAACTCCAAGGCTACTGGCACAAGATAAAAAAAACCAAAGAAATTCTCTGTAAAAAATGCTACAACAAAAAAAAAGCATAGAGCATATACCAGACGCATGATTGGAGAATTAAGAAATTGGGTATGGTGCGTGGACTGCCTTGAGTGGAAGGATGCTGGTGAAGAAGTTGGTTTTGTTAATATCGCGGAAGATACTTTCGGCAAAGATGTAATAACTTTTGAGTGTGATAAATGTGGGAATACAAATATGGGAATGATTATTTCGTCAGTAAGCAGACCAAGAGGACAATGAAGATTAAACTGCCTATTTATTGGGACTTCAAGAGCCAAGAGGAAAGCGAAGTCATTGTGAATGTACCTAATGCAGCGGCCAAAAAAGTGCTAATGGCTTTCTTAATGAGAAAGGATTACGATGAAAGGCGAGAGTGGTTGATTAAAAATGTGCCAGAAATTAACTTAAACATCCCAAAAGAACTTTTGTGAAAAAGAGATGGAAAGGAATTATTGCTTGTTTATGCTTATCGGTTCTTGCTCTCCTATGGTATGTGGCTTTAACAACTTTGAATGAAATTATATTATTAGCACGATGACAGAAGAACAATACTGGAAGCAAGATGATGGAGAAGTAATTGCAGTCGGAGACATGAACGAGCATCACGCTAAAAATGTTTTACGAAAGATGTTAAAGAAAAGTAGACAAAGAGGGCTAGATGTTCTGGAGATGCGAGACAAGATTAACCTAATTAGTGGTATGTTAGATGATATTAGAAGCGAGTTACTATGACAACATGGGAAGGATTAAACAATGCTCAAACTGCTGCTCGCCATTACGCGAATATGCTGGAGGCAGAATCAAAGAAAAGAGTATGCAAGAAAAGGAGCAAAAGGGACAAAGCGAGAATGAAGGCTAATGCTGAAATGTATGACGAGGCAGCATCTATCTTATTGGATGTTGTGAATAATTGGGACGATGTTCACGATGACTGATAACAAAAGAAAAAAACTAAAACAGTTCGCGGCGATGAGTCGGCCAAAGAACAGCAATAGAGAATGGAACTATATGTATTTTTGGGCCGAAAACCAGAAGGAGGCAAAGGATAAGTGGGCAACTCTTACAGACAGGACGAGCATATACATGGACTATAAACTAGAAAGGATACGAGCAAAACATCATGGGGCTTAAAACAAGACATATAGAACAAAACATGGCGCAAGTCAAAAAAGTTATCGCAAATCAGTTTCCGCATTATGTCGATACCACAAGTGCGCGGAGTTTTATTGGTGATATAAATGAACAGGCTTTATTTGCTGATGGATTTGATGACGCTATAATTGGATATGATGCGTCAGGCTTTTGTGTGGTTTATGACTACAATAAGTGCTTGGATGTTCTGGTGAAAAGGGATAAGATGAGTATGTGCGAAGCGCATGAGTATATGGAATTTAATGTGGTTGGTGCTTTCGTTGGTGATTTCACTCCACATTTCGTGCATACATTAGTAACTATTGGATAAAATGAAGGTAACTCAAAAATACATAAAACTAACAGGCTTGACAGACAAAAATGGTCAGCAATGCAGGGTAATGGTCAATACCGAAAGAATGTTGGGCATTGAGGAAAGGTATGGTCAGAAATTTGGAGGGGGAGTCCAAACAGATAAACAAGGATACCCGAAAATCTATTCAGAAGTAATTACTAAAGGTAAGTCCTTTTTTGTATTGGAGTCTGTCGAAGAAATTTATGATAAGATTTATGGTTATGATGTAGCCAAGAGAATTGCCAAGAGAGAAATGTCGGCTAGATCAAGCCTAGAACACCAAAGCGATACTGGTTCTCTATTCGATTAAAAGACATGAAAAAAACTTTACTAAAAATTCTTTTTATTCCGCTACTGTTCTCTGGTTGTGTTAGCGAGAGGGAAATCGTTTATCGAAGCGTTTATTTTGCAGATACGAATGGAGTGACAACAATTTACTTTCCGCAAAGCATGGAGAAGGATTTGAAAACTCCGCATGACGAGGAACGATGGAGGCATATCGCCGCTGATGGGTCAGACGAGTATCCATATTGCCGCTAAACGGGACTAAATACCATTAACATGAGAATTACGAAGAAGAATATAGAAAAGGTAAAACTTGGATTAGACAAGGCAGATGCGCTGATGTATAGATGCTGGAAAAAAAACATTATCCATGAATCATCAGTAAAAGAGATGGGAGGCAAGATCGTTAATCAACTCATAAAATATGAAGGAACCAAGATAAACGCTTTTGGAGGTTATGACTTAAAAAAATAGATGGCACATTTAATTGTATTAACTAATTCGGAAACAAATGAAGATATGTTGTTCAATCTTGATACGGTTGTGTCAATCGAAAGCGATGGGCGCGATGGGATAACAGGCCAAGGTCATACCATTATCACTACCCGATGGGGGAGGACAATGGTGAAGGATACGCTTTCTGAAATTAAAATTAAAGCGATGAGGCAAACAGGAGTAAAGTGACTTCGACAGTAATTATACTTATCTCTTTGGCTTTTGCGATTATAGCGGGATATCATTTTGTTAAGTATTTTTCCAATGGCTAAAAGAACCATAACTATTTCGGGATATTTAGTCTTTTTATATGATTTCTACAACCAGTACGAACTTCATATAAGATTAGAAGAAGGAGAATCTCCCCCGTCCAAAAACCAAATGGACGGGATTGTGAATTATTTAAGGAAAGAAGGTTTTATTGAGCCTCCTAAAAAGGTTCATTTAGCGATTGTAAAATTTAATTAAAGTGAAAAGCAAAAAAGAGATCATAGAAGAAATTGTAGAGGAAATGAGAGTCTCAAAGGAGGCCGCGAAAGAACTTTTTGACAAGGCAATGGAGAATGGAGACATAAAGAGGGTATATGATTGGAAGAAGATTGTGGATATGTTAATCATCATTCTCGTTATTGTTGCTGGTATTTACGCTATAATTAAAATCGCATGAGAAGAACATTCCATTTGATACTAGGCGCGGCTATATTTTTTGTGTTGTTTACTCTGACTGTTATTTGATTTTGACCCATGTCAATTAGAGAACAAGTTAGGTAGAGAAAAACTATTTTATTAAGTAAAATCATGGGTATAAGAGAAAAAATCAAAAACGCTAAAAAGGTTTCGGAAGTCCAAAGCATACTTAAAAAATCATTTAAGTTGACAGATGCTCCCGAAAAAACCCAAAGAAGATGGAGGCTTGCCGCCGATGAGGTCATGGCGAGGCTAGATAAAAAGTCTGAAAAGACTGATCGAAAAAAGAATAAAAAATCTTAAAATTGAAGCATTAGACCATATATTCGTTTATGTCGTTTCGTCCGATTTTCTTGAGAAGTATCTCGAAATTAGGAAATCTTGGTTGAGCATATTCAAAAAGCTAGGAAAAGATGATTTTTCGACAGACGAGGCGACCATTGGCAGTCTAGTCCTTTTTAGAGTTTCGATTGCTTTGGAGGAAGGGGAGATAGATTTGATTGAGGAATTTATAGATTATTATGAAGATTAAAGTGAAGATTAAGAAGGAGAAAGAACAATTATGAGCGTTGGGCCTTTTATTATAATAGATGATGTTTTTGACGATACGACTGTTATCGACAGATTATATGATCTTTTGGTGAATGAGAATGTCAGCATACCAGTTGAGCCTCCTAATTTCATACGAATGGACGATTTAGAGTATAGTTCTGAAAGAAGTGAGGTAGACAATTTGCTTCGCAAGTGTATTCAGAAGGTTTGGATGGACAAACTGTATGCTCTGCTAAAAGACAAGGATGAAAGGGGTGAACTCATAGGATTTGAGAGTTGGAACAACAATCTGCCTAACGATAGTCAGGTCAAATCGCTCGCTGGAGGCATTGGAGGGTTAAATTACCATCTGGACAAGGATGAAGTCGCATATAGTCAGAGAGGTGAATTGCGGCTACCTATACACGCAACTGCTTTCTACATTGGGCCGAAAGAAGGTCTGAATGGAGGGGAGTTGATGATAAATACGAGAGGGTTAGAGCATGACAGAGAATATAGGGGAGGACTCATAGACTTGGATGATTCTGCTAATTGGATTAAAATTCCTTGGAAGTATAATCGCGTTGCCATTCTCGATAGTAGCTGCCCACACTTTGTCATGCCAATTGTGGCTACCCCACAAGGGGGCAAAAGAGTAACTATTGCCATCAATCCTTGGGACAGGGAAATAGGCAAGTGAAGAAGCCAAGGTTTAGCGTCAAGTTTAATACTGGAGAAAGAGTCCATAAACCCAAAAAAGGGAAAGGTTCCTATGACAGAAAAACAAACAAAAAGAAAAACAAGAAAGATGAAGGTAAGTGATATTAGGCAAGAATTGATTGATTGCTTGTCCACAACCGACGATGAAACGCGAGTATGCAGGGCATACGAAGTCACATTCGGCAAACTGGTTCTAGGTGCAGATAGAGGGGAGTCTAACGAAAAGACAGGGATAGTGGAGGTTTTGGGCTAGAATCTTTTTGTATATTAGAAAGCGTCTTATTAGATATAGATTTCGCCGCTTTTTAATTTATACATAGATTTATAGTTTATTTACCTCTTTATATGAACCATTACCATGATAGCACTCATATTTATAGCACTTACCGCTTGGATGTATTTTACCTATTTCCATCGTAGTTTAGAGGACGATGATGATTAGAACCTTATACATAAAACATATAGAGAATATATCCTAAAAAGAATTTTAATTATGGTAATCTATCTACCATACTTATATTTCTCCAAATAAACATACTAAAAAATCTTTTTATTCCCTTTAAGTGGATTATAGTCATAGTCCATTTAACTTCATTTGACTTCATTTAATTAGATTTAGATTTCTTTAATTTAATTAGCTATTTACTAATGTAGTTTAATTAAATATAGAGCTATTTACTAACGCCAAACATCTAAATATGAGTGGTATCTATGTAAATATACCAACTCGTTGATAGATCTACATACTTATACTTTCCTCAAAATTAACTAACCGATAATCGTGAAGAAAAAGATCATAAAAGATAGCTTTAAGTGTAAAGAGTATCCGCCATGTACCCTGATGACCCAACTCAAGCAATTCTTTCTCTGGTGATAGCAGTTATCTTGACGATAATCGCTTTGAATAAAAAGAATAAAAAGTAGATAAAAAAACTAAAAAAGGTATTGACCTTTCTGAAAGCGTCCACTATACTATTTTGATGGCTGGCAAAACTGGTCGCCCAACAAGGGCAACATCATTCTTGGGAGTCCCGCTAGGGACGCTCAATAAGATATTAAAAGAAGATGCAATCATCCATGTCAGTAAGAGGTTCTTATCGGCATTGGGGATGATTACAGAGGGGCATGATGGACAGGGCAAAGGCAACAAGCTACCCATTGTGTCAGAGTTAAAAGAAAAAGATACTGATATAGTAGCATTAAAAGTAGACAACGATTGGTAGATAAAAATTCTTTTTATTATGGCTACAAAAAAAAATAACTACTTCCCCGATGTCATTGGTCAGGATGCCGCTCGACGCAAACTATCTTTTTTCATTAAAGGATATGCTGCGACTAGCATCGTTCCCCATTTGATATTCGTCGCGCCCAAAGGGACGGGCAAAACATTCCTCGCGAAAACATTTGCGAAGAACTTAAAAGTCGGTAGCAAACCGAAAAAGTGGATTGAGATAAATTGTTCGACAATTAAAAATCTTAATCAATTCTTCACTCAAATCGTAGTGCCGCATTTAACTGATTGTGATGCGACTATATTATTTGATGAATGTAGTGAGTTACCGAAAGATGTAACTATGGCATTACTTACAATGCTTAATCCAAACAAAGATCATAGAACAGAGTTTTTCTATGATGATTATTCATTTGAATGTGATTTTAGGAAATTGACTTTCCTTTTCGCAACAACTGAAGCGCAGGATGTATTTCATGCGCTGATGGATAGGTTGGACAGGGTTGACTTGGAGGACTACTCCGTTGATGAACTGTCGGAGATAGTGAAACTCAATCTTCCTAGCATTAACTTTAAGGGTGATGTTTTAGCTAGAATGTCGGAAACCTTGCGGGGCAATGCTAGGGCAGCGCAAAAGGTAAGCATGAAGATAATGAGCTATTGCGCCACTACAAAGAAGAAAGTCTTTAATATCAGGGATTGGCACATATTCTCTGCTGAATTAGATATTCTTCCGTTAGGCTTAAACCGCATAGAGTACAGAATCATGCAGGTTTTAAGTGAAGAAAAAGCGACCAGACTCACTAAACTGTCTGCGAAGATTGGTTTGAGTAAGGCTTGCTTGCAACGCGACTTTGAGATGTATCTTCAGAAGATGAATCTCATTGAAATCAATCCAGAGGGTAGGTCAGTTACTACTCTAGGGCAAAAGTATATCAAAGAAACTAGAGAAATACTCTCAAAGAGATAATATATAATTAGCGGGACTTTGCGTTCGTCTTGCTTTTTTCATGTTTCTCCCTCCCTCGTTAATTCGGGGGAGGGTTTTTTCGTAATTAGGAAAGTAATAAAAGCGAAATAAGAAAAAGCGAAATATATAAAGGTTAAATATATAAACATCAAATAAGGAAATAAGTATTTTATAAATAAGTAAATAGGAAATAATAAAATAAGAAATAAGCAATTTACAAATAAGAAAGCCTTTAATAACAAATAAGCAATTTATAGTTTATTGTTTTTTTTGAAAATTATAACGATGGACCTTGTTGAGACCGAGTCTCAATCGGGGCTGCCCCGCATTTTCGTCAAAAAAATGGACGCGAGGGGCGGAATCGAACCGCCGATAAGAGTTTTGCAGACTCCCGCCTTACCACTTGGCTACCCCGCGACAAAAAACCCCCGCCGAAGCGAGGGCCTTTCGTACCTCAGTTCCTTGCATCAGGAAGATTATTCCGAAATTACTTGGCGTATTTGCGCGAACTTCTTATTGATAAACGCAACGACATCACAGTTTTTTGCGTTTCTTTGCCGAAGAGATTTAATTTGATACTCAACGTCCCTCCTCAGTTGATCCCGAACATGATCCCGCATGACAATCTTATCATGCTTAACTCTTCGCGTGACCTTCTTCTTCTCGGCCTTCTTCTGTAAATGTTTCGTCTTCACTTCTTCTTTTCTAAAATAAATAAAACCATCACTATCTTTAAACTTCATATTAAAATAAAATGGTGGCGGGAGTATTTGTGTACCCGCACCTTTTCAGTACCCAGAAAACAAATGTTTCAGATCTACTTACTTCGGACTCACCCGCGATTTTTCTCAACCGATTGGTCTCTGTACTTCTCG
>Ga0080013_1002534_pt1 | contig 21319 bp, 29 predicted proteins | sample ETNvirenome_6_85_FD_69236 | JGI IMG/M metagenome (GOLD analysis project Ga0080013, IMG submission 69236) | Marine viral communities from the Pacific Ocean - ETNP_6_85 (SPADES assembly) (version 2) | ecosystem: Environmental > Aquatic > Marine > Oceanic | place: Pacific Ocean | collected 2013-06-19 | reverse complement strand
TAATGCACTTGACGCAGTTTATGTACAAGACGCAGTTGATAATTCACAGTATAATGGATTTGGTGATAAACTTCACTTAGCTCATAATGCTGAAGTATTTCTTGGAACACCAAGATACTTTAATTTAGGATTGACTGTCAATTTCTAAAATAGAAATAGTTAGTTTGGGGGCTAGTTGTAATACTAGCCCTCATAACTATTTGTTGTTAAAAAACACTTGACTAGTGTATAGTTTTATACTTAACTTAAAGGCATAATGTACCAATCTATTTTTTATAATAATAGAAAAAATAAAATTCATTTGTGGGATGATCGTAAAGGATATTTAACGTTCCCATATAAAAAATATGCATATGTAAAATCGGCAGGTGGTACATATGTTTCTTTGCATGGGGATAGACTACAGAAAGTATATAAAGTTGAAAAAGATGGCGAGTACTTCGAATCAGATGTAATGCCAGAAATAAGAACTTTAGTAGATATGTATCCAGAATCAGAAGAAGTATCTGAAGGACATAAATTATTAATTTTAGATATTGAGGTAGAAGTTACAGAGGGGTTTCCAAATGTAAGTAAAGCTGAAAATACTATAACTTCTATAGCCATATATGATGATATTACAGAACAATATCATTGTTTTATTTTAGATAAAAAAGGGGAAGTTGAAACTACAGATACAATTCATACGCATACAACAGAATATGATTTATTAAAAAGTTTTATGACAAAGTATCTTGAAATTTCACCAACAATACTTACAGGTTGGAATGTGGAGTTTTTTGATATGCCATATTTGTTCAATAGAATGATACAAGTTTTAGGTTATGAAATGGCTAGTTGTTTATCACCCATCCAGTTTGTTAAACATATAGATAGAAAAGATAAAGAAAAAGAACAACTATCAATTAAAATAGCTGGAGTAAATATACTTGATTACTTTCAGTTATATAGAAAATTTACATTTAGTGAACGTGCATCATATCGTTTAGATGCTATTGGAGATTATGAATTAGGACAGAAAAAAGTAGAATATGAAGGAACACTTAATGATTTATATGAAAATGATATAAATAAATTTGTAGAATATAATATACATGATGTTAGATTAGTTAAATTATTAAATGATAAATTAGATTTTATAGAGATTGCAAGAGGATTGGCGCATGTAGGGCATGTAGCTTATGAAGATATATTTATGAGCTCTCGTTATTTAGAGGGGGCAATATTAACATATTTAAAAAATAAAAAAATTGTTGCACCAAATAAACCAAAACATAGAGCTAAAAAGAAGGAAGATAAAAAGTTTGTTGGTGCATATGTTCAAGAACCACAAAAGGGTAAACACAATTGGGTCTATGATTTAGATATTACTTCTATGTACCCATCTTGTATTATGTCATTAAATATTTCACCTGAAACTAAAATAGGTAAAATAACTGGTTGGAATCAAGAAGAATTTTTGAATAAGAATAATAGGAAAACATATACTATAACTAAAGATGGAAGAGATATTGGTAAATTAACTGAAAAAGAAGTATCGAAGTATTTAAGTGAATCAAAAGTTAGTGTAGCTGCAAATGGAGTGATGTATAAAACAGAGAAAAAGGGGCTATTGGCAGCGTTATTGGAAAAATGGTTTAATGAGAGAGTTGAATATCGAAAGTTAGCTAAAAAGTTTCACGAGCAAGGGGATACAGACAAATCAGAATATTTTGATAGGAGACAGTATCTACAGAAGATTCTTTTAAATTCATTATATGGAGTATTGGGATTACCAGTATTTCGTTTTTATGATTTAGATAATGCAGAAGCTGTTACATATACAGGTCAATCATTGATTAAGTTTACAAAAAAGATAGCTAATTCATTTTATAATAAAGAACTTAATGATACTGAAGATCATTGTATATACATTGATACAGATTCAGTATTCTATTCAGCTACACCACTTGTAAAGAAAAGATTTCCTGATTTAGATATTAAGGATGAAGATAAAATGTCAAAAGCTATTTTAAAGATAGCAGATGAAGTTCAATTATATCTTAATAATGGGTATGATTATTTTGCTAAGAAGTTTTGTAATATAGATGTACATAGGTTTGAAATTAAGCAAGAGGTTATTGCTAAGGCTGGATTATTTGTTACGAAGAAACGATATGGTATGAAAATTATTAATGATAATGGAAGAGCAGTTAATAAAATGCTAGTTAAGGGATTAGATACAGTTCGTTCAAGTTTCCCAACAGCCATGAAAGAGTTATTATCCAAACTTTTAGAAGATATTCTTATGGAAGTACCCAAAGATAAGTTAGATGAATATATATTGAATTTCAAAAAGAGTATGAAACTTATGAATTTTGATAAAATAGCAATGCCAATTGGTGTGAGAGGAATTAGGAAATATGCTGAGATAGGTGAAAATGGATTAATTACTCCAAAGTTAGGAACTCCAGTTCATGTAAAAGCATCATATGCATATAATAATTTTTTAACTATAAAAAAGTTGAATAGATATGAAAAGATTGGAGAATCTCAAAAAATAAAATGGGTATATCTAAAAAATAATCCATATGGATTTAAAGTTATAGCATATAAAGGATATGAGGATCCAAAAAAATTAATGGATTTTATTAAAACATATATTGATACAGATAAGATGTATAAGCAGGCATTGGATAAAAAGATTTGTATGTTTTATGATGCTTTAAATTGGGTAATGCCTGTGGATAAAAAAAATACCCTTGAAAGATTTTTTTAACTATTTAATAAACGAAACTAACTAAGAGGTTACAATAATGAATAAAGACAATCTAACAAACTTCATACAGAAGTATTATCTTGGCAATAGAGTACCATCAGTAATGATCAAATCAAATGGAAAAGATTTGAGTTGTGATTTTATTACTGCTGATAAATCTATGCTTGGTAATGTAAAAGCTACTGGATTGGGGTTTGGAAATGAAGTTGTAGGTGTGTATGATACAGAAACATTTTTGAAAATGCTATCCGTAATGGGAGATAGTATTCAATTAGATGTGAAAAAATCAGGCGATAAATCAGTATCTATTACTTTTACGGACGGTGTTGCCAAATCATTGTTTATGTTAAGCGATGAAAGTGTAATTCCAAAAGTTCCACACATGAAAAATGTTCCTGAAATGAAATTAAAACTGAAAATTGATAGAGAATTCATTCAGAAATTTCTTTTAGGAAAATCAGCATTATCAGAAGTAGATAGTTGTACTGTAGTTTGTGATAATGGTAGTGTAAATGTTGTGATTGGATATAGTTCAATTGCATCAAATAGAGTAATTATTAAAACGGAAGTAGAAGAATACTCTGATGTAGGTAATATTACTTTTAATGCACATGTACTTAAAGAAATCTTATCTGCTAACAAAGCTTGTGAAAGTTCTGTTCTTGAGGTTAGTTCTGAAGGGTTGGCTAGGATTAATTTTAAAATAGATGAATTTGATTCTACATATTACTTGGTTGCAAATCAGAACGACAGTTAATGTATGTTGATACATCAAAAATAAAACTCCGAAAAATAGATAAAACAACTGCTAAGAAAATTATCGTGGATAATCATTATAGCCACAAATTTTCTCATTGTAGATATGCTTTAGGTATTTTCTATGTAGGTGAAGAGCATAAATTTTTCGATGAAAAAGAAGAGAAGTTGATTGGGTGTTTAATATATGGACACCCAGTCGGTAGAAGAGTGATAGGTTCTATTTTTAAAGAAGATATTCTACCAAACGATTCAGTTTTAGAATTAACGAGGTTATTTATACACGATGATTACGGTAAAAATATTGAATCATATTGTATTTCTCAATCATTTAAATGGTTGAAGCAGTTTGATAAAAATGTAAAGGTATTGATATCATATGCAGATCCAGATGTAAATCATGCAGGTGGTATTTATCAAGCTACTAATTGGATATATCAAGGGTGTGGAGATTTTCAAATGGCGCCAACATATTCATTAAGAGTTAAGCCAGATGGTGAGTGGATACATAGTAGAACTGTATATTCATTATATGGTTCAGCGGATCCAAAGAAGTTAGAAAAGGCTATTGGACATACTTTTTGGCTGAAGAAAGAAGCAAGTAAACATAGATATTTATATTTTTTGGGGAATAAAAAAGAAAATAAGAGATTTATTAATGTGTTAAAACATCCTATGAAAAAATATCCAAAAGAAAATTTATATAAAACAGAAATAACAGAGCATAAAATAGAAAAGGATTTAAAATATGTTTGATCATAGTTTATGGGTAGAAAAATATCGGCCTAGTACCATGGATACTTATATTGGGAATGAACTCCTCAAAAGTAAAGTATCTATTTATATTGAGAGTGGAGACTTACCACACCTTTTACTGTACGGCAGGGCTGGTACAGGTAAAACCACTCTCGCTAAATTACTTGTAAAGAATATAGAATGTGATTATCTATATATTAACGCATCAGATGTAAGAAAAGTTGAAGATTTGATACCTAAAGTTAGAAATTTTGCTTCAACTGTTGGTTTCAAAGATATGAAAATTGTTATATTGGATGAGGTAGATTATATAAGTAGTCATTCTCAGGCGGCACTTCGTAATTTAATGGAAATATTTAGTAGACATTGTAGGTTTATATTGACTTGTAATTATGTAGAGAGGCTCATAGACCCAATACAATCAAGGTGCCAATCATTTCAGATTATTCCACCATCTAGGTCAGAAGTTGCACAAAGAATGGTTAAGATTCTTGAAGAGGAAGATGTTGTTTATGAATTAGATGATTTGAAAATATTAGTAAATTCTGGATACCCTGATATAAGACGAGTTATTAATTCTGCACAACGACAGTCCATTGATGGTAAGTTGATAGTTGATAAACAAAGTATTGTAGAGAATGATTATAAATTGAAAGTATTAGAATTTTTGAAACAAGATAAGAAATCCGCATTTAATGGCATACGAAAAGTTTTAGCAGATAGTAAAGTTACAGATTATGCTGAACTATTTAGATTACTATATGATGAAATTGATGGTTATGGAAAAGGCCATGTTGCAGAATGTATTTTGATTATAGCAAAATATGAATTAAGTGATGCCCAAGTAGTTGATAAAGAAATCAATGCTATGGCAATGATTGTTGAAATATTACAGGAGATTAAACAATGAGTACAAAACCAATGAAACCCCTACCTAAAGCAAAACAAAGAGTTGATCTGTCGCAAGCAGAAACTATACTTTGTGAGAGTTGTAATAACTCTTTATTTATAGAATCATATGTGTTAAAGCGGGTATCTGCAATTGTTTCACCAACAGGACAAGAAGCTATAGTTCCCATTCAAGTGTTCGCTTGTGGGGGATGTGGTGAATTAAAGAATCTTGGTGGAGTAGCTGATACAGAAGATTTAGTAGGTTGATGAAATATGAGTAAACCAAAAAGAAAAAAGTGCCACACTTGTGGCAAAATGGTAACAAATCCGTATGTGTACCATATAGTTCCAGCTAAGAATATATGGAATATACCTAATTATGTAAAAAATGGACCAAGAACCAATCGTGTAGATTTAAAAGGTGATTCGAAAGTTGCAGTTTATAATTATTGTAATCAAGAATGTGAGGCAAATGACTATAATAAATAAAGTTATAAAAACTCCTTGGGAATGGACTAAAGAAATAACAGAGAAAAAATCTGTGTGGGAAGATTTTGATGAATCGTCTCAAAAGAAATTTAGTGGTTATATGGTTAATAGATTTATGTCTATGAAGTTAGAATTAGTGAATTTTGTCAATGATTTACAAAAACTAGAGTTAGATAAGAAAAATTTATATAATGTATATAAAGAAATTTTACCAAGAAAAAAGATGTGGTTTAAATATATAAAAGCAGATAAAACAACAAAATATGAACCTTGGTTGACAGATATTTTGTGTAAATATTTTGAAGTAAGTAAGAAAGAAGTTATAAGTTACATAGAGTTACTATTAGGTACAAAAAAAGGTAAGCTAGAGTTGAGAGATATTTTAGAAAAGTATGGAACAGAAACAAAGTTGATTAAAAAATTAAAAATATGAGTAAGTTAGAAGGATACTCTGTAGAACTTGTTCCACGTAGTGCTATACAATCTTTTATAGAGAAGTATCATTATAGTCATAATACTAATGGAGTACAGGGGTTAGAATGCTTTGCACTATTTGCTCCAGGTAACTTTGGTATACCCAGAATGGTAGGTGCTATGATGTATGCTATACCATCTATGCCAAATACTGCTAAAGCATATAATCCAATACATCCTGATAAATGTATTGAGTTAAGAAGATTAGTTTGTTTAGATGAAGCACCTAAGAATAGTGAAAGTTTTTTTATATCTCAAACTATAAAATGGTTAAAACAAAATATGGACTATGAAGTTATTGTTTCATTTGCGGATCAACATTATGGTCATTCAGGAGTTATTTATAGGGCTAGTAATTTTGAGTTTCAAGGTGAAACTTCTCCAGGCAGAGTTTTAATGGTTGATGGTAAAGAGTATCATAGTAGGTCTCTAAGTCAACCAATCAAACCATATAGTAGAGAAATTAGGCGTAGGTGGGAAGCTGGAGATCCTAATATATTTTTTAAAAAACGAAAAACTAAAAACAAATATGTTTATTATTTAAACAAAGGAATTAAAAAGAAAATAAAGAGGTTAAAAAATGATAAAGTTAATAAATAAAGTTCTAGAGCGGTTTTCTGATGCTAATTTACAATCTGAAACAGCTAGGTTGGATATAGCCAAAGATATCATTAAAGAAATGAAAGAAGATAAAACTGGTTGGTTTTTAGATTTGAGTAGGAAATTACCAATTACTAAAAAAAATATCTTTAGACCATATAGTAAAGAGGTAAGAGATGCTTAAAGAAGCAAGTACAAAGAAAACCCTACGTACCTATGAAGGTACTAAAGTAAAATCTAATGGATCAGTTGTAGAACAAATGGAAAAAGAATGGCCAGAGATGACTAAAGAGTTTCAAAGATTACAACACGAACAATATATATTGTTTTTACATAAGCAACACGATTATGGTCCAGGGAATATCTCTGTTGGTACACAATTGGCTACTCCTGATGAGATTAAATTAGCACTTACTGGTTTATGGTTCAGAATTAATGACAAATGCCAGAGATTAAAAACGATGTTGATGAGTGGTAGAAAATCAGCTGTAGATGAACCGTTAGAAGATGCATATCTTGACATTTCCAATTATGGTATAATGGCAACAATCGTAAAAAATGGAAAATGGGGAAAATAGATAATAAAGAGTTAGCTAAGTATTTACGGAAACGGATGGAAACACAAGATGAAGTGAATACTACATTCCATTTAATCAACGTTCCAACAGAAGATGAGTTAGAGTTTTGGATACAGCAATTTAAGGGGAAAGATTTTTGTGGTCATAGTGAATGGAATGAAATGTATCAATGTAATATGTGGATAAAAGAAGATAATGAAACGGAAGTATGAAAAATAGAATAAGTTATAGTCAATTTTCGATGTGGGGTCAATGTCCACTTAGGTGGAAGTTAAATTATGTAGATAAACTAAAACGTTTTAGAGGTAATATTCATACAGTATTTGGTAGTGCTATGCATACTGTTTTACAAACATATTTAACAACTTTTTATAGTAAAACAATAACAGAAGCCGATTCATTAGATTTAAATGATATGTTATTTACAGAATTAAAAAATGAATTTATAGAATCCAAAAAAACCTCCGAAGGTGATCCATGTACTAAAGAAGATTTACAATCTTTTTATAAGGATGGGGTTTCATTATTGGATTGGTTTAAGAAAAATAAATCAATGTATTTTAGTAAACGTGGATATGAATTACTTGGCATTGAAATAGAATTAAATTATAAATTAGGAGAAGGTCTTAATTTTATTGGATTTATGGATGTAGTTATTAAGGATACTGTTAGAGATAGAATTAAAATAATAGATTTAAAGACTTCTACAAAAGGTTGGAATAAGTGGATGAAAGCGGATAAGGTAAAAACAAATCAATTATTATTGTATAAACAATTTTATTCTAAAGAATTTGATGTGCCTACAGATAAAATAGATATAGAATATTTTATACTTAAAAGAAAATTATATGAGAATGTGGATTTTCCTCAAAGAAAAGTTCAATTGTTTACTCCAGCTCATGGGAAACCTTCTCTCAATAAAGTTTTATATAAATTAAAAGAGTTTGTAGATTCGTGTTTTGATGAGCAAGGTAACTATTTATTAAAGGAATATGATACAAATGAATCCAAAAAAACATGTAGGTTTTGTGAGTTTAATCAAACTGAGTATTGTGATAAAGGTATAAAATGATAGTAGTTCAAGATATTTTTTATGAATAGGGGCAAATGATATGTATGAGAATTATTTTATACCGAGTATTAGAATACACTTAAAGGAGTTTTTTGAAACCCCTATAGAAGAACATATTATATCTGAATTCGCCCGTTTGCAGGAAGAATATGGTAATATATTTTTTCAATTTTATGAGAATGATTTAGAAACGATAGCAAAATTTGTTAAAAATTATGAGAAAATATTTACTTTTAAAACGAAAATATATAATGATAAAGTTGCAGATAAAGATTTTTGTTGGTTTTATATATATGAAGATGTGCAGAAACATAAAGTATATAAATTTAGTTATAAGGCAAATATTATACGTGGATTAAAAAAGTTTGAAGAGACATTAAAATTTGTTCTTACACCCAATACTAAAACTACTCATAAGGTTCAAAAGAGAAATGACTATGAAGATTCGAATTGGAATTAGTGGATCTAAAGAATATACTAATAAAACAGGTATGAAAGAGTATTTTTTTAAATTAAAAGAATTATTTGGAGATAATTTAGAAATAGTAACTCGTGGTAAAGTACATGGGGCTGAAAAATTAGCTAAAAAAATGAGTAATCTATTTGATATAGAGTATAAAGAGGTTAAACCATTATATAAAACAATTAAAAAAATTAAATATTCTAATAAAGTAGAGTTTAAAAATTCGAAAGATTTTTCTAATAAATTAGATACATTGGTTATTTTTGGGGAAGATTTATCAGAGGCATTAAAAGCATCTATAAATTATTTAAAAGAAGAAAATAAAAAGGTTATTTTTCGTAAATAATATATATTTATATATAAGTTATTAAAGGATATGATGGTTATGAAGTTAACATCCGTAAAAATTCTCAAAGAATTACATAGAGAATTTAAGATATTAAGCATAAGAGAGGATTTTTCACTTCAAAAGCTAGTGAATAGAAGTATTCATAAATTTTTGGTAGATGAAGAATATAAAAAAGAGTTAATTAATTATACTCAATTACAAGTTAGTGGGAGTGGAATGTGAATAGACATGAACAAGATCTTTTTGAGAGCATGCTTACTGTATTGAATAAGATAGAGATACGTTTAGGTAACATAGAAGCACAATTAAAAGCGCATGAACCTAAAGAAGAATCTAAAAAACAATTATTGAACGATTAGAATATTAAAATAAAGAGGTTATATGTCTAAGAAAAAGATTTTATTATTATCTGATGATTTAAGAATGTCATCTGGGGTTGCAACAATGTCAGCTGAAATTGTTAGAAATACGATACATAAATACGATTGGGTTCAGGTTGGTGGTGCTATTAACCATCCTGAAAAAAATAAGGAAATTGATCTTGGGGATGCAGTTTTGAAGGATTGGGGCATTTCTCTGGAAGGAGAGGGGGCTAAGCCGTATTTAAAACTTTATCCAACAAGCGGATATGGAAATCAAGAACTTATTAGAAATCTCATAGATAGAGAAAATCCAGATGCTATAATGATTTATACAGATCCACGGTTTTGGATATGGTTATTCCAGATGGAACATGAACTTAGGATGCACCTTCCTATATTTTATTATAATATATGGGATGATTTACCTTATCCAATGTGGAATCAACCATATTATGATTCAGTAGATGCTCTTTTTAATATTTCTAAACAAACTGTTAATATTGTAAAGAATGTTAGAAGTAGTTATGAACCTTGGCAGGCTACATATATTCCACATGGAATTAATGAAGAAGTTTTTTATCCAATAAATAAAAAGCATGTAGAATATCCTAAAGTAGAGAATTTTAAGAAAAGGTTTAATAAAGAAGTTGATTTTATTGTATTTTATAATAATAGAAACATTCGTAGAAAATTGCCTGGAGATGTTATATTGGCATTTAAAACATTTTGGGATAAGTTGCCAAAAGAAGAAGCTGATAGGTGTGCTTTATTGATGCATACACAACCAGTAGACCAAAATGGAACTGATTTACCGGCAGTAAAAAAAGCAGTTGCTCCTGATTGTAATATTTATTTTTCAGAAAATAGATTAGATCAAAAAGAAATGAATTTGTTATATAATATAGCCGATGTAACAATTAATATGGCATCAAATGAAGGATTTGGATTGGGAACTGCAGAAAGTTTAATGTGTGGTAAACCAATGATTGTAAATGTTACAGGTGGGATGCAAGATCAATGTGGATTTAAATATAAGGGTAAACATTTGACTGTAGATGATTATGATTGGGTACACACTTTACATGATAGAAATAAGTGGATGAATAATTCTGATTTAACTCATGGAGAATGGGTAAAACCAATATGGCCTACTAATCGATCATTACAGGGCTCACCACCAACCCCATATATTTTTGATGATAGGTGTAGTTTTGAAGACGCTGGAGAGAGAATATATGAATGGTATAAGACACCAAAAGAAGATAGAGATACGGTTGGTTTAAACGGTAGAGAGTGGATGTTACAAGAAGAAATCGGAATGTCAGCAAAACATATGGGAGATAGGTTTATAAATGATATTGAAGCAGCATTTGAAAGTTGGAAACCAAGAGAACGATTTGAAGTTTTTAAAGCATAGGGTAGGTATATGAGTGATAAGTTAAGAGTATTATTTTCAGGACCAGTAGCAACAAGAAGTGGATATGGATCTCATGCTAGAGATTTGGTGTATGCATTAATTAATATAGATAAATATGATGTTTATATATTGCCGCAAAAATGGGGAAATACTCCAGAAAACGCGTTAAGTTCAAATAATGAAAGAGATAAGAAAATTATGGATAGATTGATTAAAGCAGAAGATCAAAAAATTCCATTTGATATATCTTTTCAAGTAACCGTTCCAAACGAATTTCAAAAATGGGCTAAATATAATATAGGTGTTACTGCAGGGTTTGAAGCTACTTTAGTACCAAATGATTGGATACAGGGAGCTAACAATGCAGACTTGGTATTATTTTCTTCTGTACACGGGTTAAATTCGGTAGCTAATTCTAAATTTGATATGCACAATGAACAAAAACAGAAAGTGGGAGAGTTACAGTTAACAACAAAATCAGAAGTTTTATTTGAAGGGGTTGATACCGAGGTTTATAAAAAAACAACTACTTTTAGTGAACAATTAGTTAAAGAAGTATCTAAAATTAAAGAATCATTTTGTTTTTTGTTTGTAGGACATTGGTTACAGGGGGGGTTAGGTGAAGATAGGAAAGATACTGCTATGTTAGTTAAAACATTTTTAGAATCATTTAAGGATATAAAAAACCCACCAGCACTAATTATGAAAACAAGTGGGGCTGATTTCTCAATACTGAGTAAAGCAGAGTTACTAAAAAAGATATCAAATATTAAAAAAACTGTTAAAGCTAAAACTTTACCTAATATATATGTTTTATATGGAGAGCTAGAAGATTCTGAGATGAATGATTTGTATAATCACCCTAAAGTAAAAGCACATATTACATTTACACATGGAGAGGGATTTGGAAGACCCTTATTAGAAGCAAGTTTAAGCGGCAAACCAGTTATAGCTAGTGCTTGGAGTGGGCATGTGGATTTTTTAAATAAAAATAATGCAACATTACTCACAGGACAGCTAACTACAGTTCCTAAGGCCGCGTTTCCTAAACAATTTTTAGTTGAAGGACAACAATGGTTTACAGTAAATTATTCTGTAGCTAGTTCTATATTAAAAGATGTATTTAAAAAATATAAAAAATATGCATTACCAGCTAAAAAGTTGGCTATATATAATAAAAGTAAATTCAGTTTGAAAGCTATGCAGGATAAATTAGAAAAGATTTTAGATGAAAATATTCCTAATTTTCCTAAACAAGTTAAATTAAAGTTACCAAAATTAAAGAAAGCCGCTCAAAAAGCACCTACAGTTAAATTACCAAAATTAAAGAAAGTTAACTAGAGAATGGAAAAGAAAATTCAATGCCCACATTGTAATGCTAAAAAACAATGTTTTGTAGAAAAAACTAAAACATTTGAATCATATATGTGTTTTAGATGTGGATTTATGTCAGATAATAGATTTACCGAAAATTCTCTGGAGATTACGGATTTAGAAAATAGGTCTCCTAAATTGATAAAAGAGTTGAAATTTTTTGATGAAGAAAGAGAAATTTATTGGTTTCCTTCAATATTGAATATGGGAGCGCAGGGAATGATTTATCCAGAACCAGTAGGAGATGATTTAGATATAACTTGGGGTAGTTATGTATGGAGATATGCTAAAGTGGTAGATGTTCCTGAAGATAAGGAAGCTGATTATAATGGGCATAAACAATATTTAGATGTAGAGAATGCACATACATTTAAAAAAGAAGAGTTTTTAGATGCGTGTGTTTCAATGGGTATAGTTAAATTGGATACATTTAATGGATAGAAGAATAAGATGGGCAGAGTTACAGCCTGGAGATATTGTAGAGTTTAGATATGAAGGTACAGAGGGTACAGGAATGGCCACCCGTACAGTTCTTGTATTAGCACCACATGTTAGAAAAAATAATTTGGTACATGGTTTAGAGTTATTAAGAGATAGAAAAATCCAACTGGATGATGGAGATTTGATGAAATATTTACCAATTATAGGTGGATCTCCAGCGTTGGTACGAGAGGGAGAAATAGATAATGATCCATATTACAGAGTTAACATTCAACCGGGGGCTGAACGAGGTATATATAGAGCGCTAAAAGGTTCATTAAGAGACGATGTTTTTAGGGCATATAAAATAACAGAATTGAAAAGCGCTCAAATGAAGAGAGTTACAACAAAATCTGAAAGTGGAATTTTACCAGAAAATATGAAGAAAGAAGCAGATAAAATATATGAAGCAAAAATATTAGAGGCAAGTAAAGAAGCTAAAAAGAAACCATCTGAAAGAAAAATTGGAGATGCAAAACCATTAGAAGATTTAGACGAAGTACCAGAAAAGATTAAAGGTGTTGATGTTGAAACAGTTAAAAAGAAAATAACTGAAGAAGTAAATGAAATGGTTGTTACCATGATGGATGAAATGGGTACACTTATTAATAGTGATGAAATGGGAGAACTACTAAGTGCAATTGAAACAAAAAAAGCTTTTGGCGATTTTGATGCGGAGTTAGGGAAAAAGAAAAAATAAAATGAATTGGATATTATTAGGATTGTTGATAGCAATAGTTTTAGGAATTGGATATTGGTTATTTTTCGGTGGTGAAGAGGGACTACATTAAAATGAACTTAACTTGGTTTTACTTCCATTGTGTATTAGCATTGGTTGTATTATATAAAGACTACAATGGAACATTAGAAGAATCATTAAATAAATTCGAATCGAAAATTGGTTTATATACATATGTGGATACTACTCATAGAGAAGAAGTTCCATTTTATATGCCATCAATAGAATCAGAAGTAGATTCATCATTTATTTTACCAGATTCTTTAAAGAGAAAGAATAGATAAAAAATAATGAAATTTAGTTATGCAATAACAGTCTGTCAAGAAGAAGTAGAAATACAAAGATTAGTTACATTTTTATTAAAACACAAAGAGTTACAAGACGAAATAGTAATAACTTACGATTCTAAAAATGGTTCTAAGGGTGTAGAAGAATATTTAAGAAGTCATTCTGTAAATGGAGAATTTAGTTGGCATCCATTTGAGTTTGAGGGTAATTTCTCAGACCTAAAAAATCATACTAAGAAAATGAGTAGTGGAGATTATATATTTCATTTAGATGCAGATGAAATCCCACACGAAACATTAATGGAACAACTACATACTATATTAGAAATGAATGATGTTGATTTGGTTTGGATACCAAGAGTAAATACAGTTGAAGGGCTCACCGATGAGTGGACACAAAAATGGGGATGGAAAGTAACAGAAAAAGGTTGGGTGAATTTTCCCGATTATCAGGCCAGAATTTTTAGAAATAGTGAAGATGTATATTGGCAGGGTAAAGTGCACGAAAGAATAACTGGTTGTAAGACTTATTCTCATTTACCACCACACGAAGAATTGTCGTTATACCATCCTAAGACAATTGATAAACAAGTAAAACAGAATGAGTTATACGAAGGATTAATGAAATGAAATCAAGTGTATTATATGATATAATAGATGCTGGTGCAGGTAAAAGAGAATTTACAGGTACAATAAGTCGAAAAATGAAACGAGATATAGTAGATTTTTTTAGTTTTGATAAAGCTAAAGACTTTCATTGTTTAGAGTTAGGGTTTTGGCGAGGACAGACAACGTATTTATTATCACAGGTATTTAAAACAGTAACAACTGTTGATATTAATGATGGAAGTAAAATAATACCAGAAGTATTAGAGAGAGATAATGTGGAGTTTATATATCCAGTGGATATATATGATAGCAATCCAGATAATGTATGGGGAAAGTTAAAAACTGAAGATGCTTATCCAGAATTTAATATATTTTTTATAGATTGTGTACATGATGCACCACACGTTGAACAAGATGTTAATAGATGTTTGTCCATAGCTGATTTAAGTAAACCAGTATATTTTATATTTGATGATTATGGTACAACTGTAGATTTAAATAACGAAGATACATGGAATGGTAGTGTAAATCAATATATAAGAGATTTGGTGATTAGAACCTCTAATTTTAAAGTAGTATCTTATATTGGTGAAGATGTTGGATTTGAATATAGTAAAGAAAGAAACCCATTGAGAGATAGAGAGGGAGTTATTTTAAAATGGCAAATATGATTTATACTGTCGCTGTAAATCACGATACATCTCAATATAAAAATTCAGATTATTCACAATATTGTATAAAATCTTGGGAAAGTTGGTGTAAGAAAAATGATATAGATTTTATGGTTATTACTGAACATGATGCTAGATACAAATATCCAGTTTGGAATAAAGATTTAATTTTTGAAAAATTAGATACAGAATATGATAAGATAGGATATGTAGATAGTGATACTATGGTTCATTGGGGTGCGCCCAATCCATTTGATATATACGATGATGAATTTTGCTGGGTAAAAGATTGTTCAAATTTTCGTTGGATTTCAAACAGTATAGAACTATATAATAAGTTTTATTTAAATCAGACATTGGATATATATGATTATTATAATTCAGGTGTGAGTTTTTTTACAAAAGAACACAAATTTATATACGATAACTTACAGAAGTTATACAAAGAAAATTCTGTAGAGTTGGATGATTGTGCGACTAGGGGAGTAGGTAAGGTACAAACACTACTTAATTTTGAATTACAAAAACAAAATGTAAAAATAAAAGAATTACCACCAATTTGGAATATATTTTCAATGCATAAAAAAGAAATGTTTAATCATAATTGGCAAGATGGTAAAGATACAACACCATTTTTTATTAAGTATTGTTGGATATGGCACTTTACAGGATTTCCAATTGAAGAAAGAACTAAAATAATGAAACAGACTTGGGAGTTAGTGGGAGATAGGTATTAATAAAACTATGAAAAATACAGTATTCATTATAGCAGTAAAAAAAGATGGACAATTAAAGCCAGAATATAAAATATCAATTGAATCTTGGAAAAAATGGTGTAATAAAAATGATACTCAAATGTTTTTATTGGAAGAACCAATTGTTCCTATGGATGAAATGCATATAATTTGGCAGAGATATTTTATGTTTGATATATTTGAAGCAAATGAAATTGAATCTGATCAAACTTTGATTGTAGATGCTGATACAATAGTACACCCAGAGTGTCCTAATTTTTTTGATGAAACCGACGGTAAGTATTGTTTAGTGCATGATGATGGTAGTTATGATTGGATTTTGCGGGGAATGGAACACTATTCAAAATATGTGTATGATGGAGCTTGGTTTGATTTTTGGAAGTATGGTAATAGTGGATTTCAAATTGTAAATAATAAACACAGAGAATTTTTTGATTATATGAGAGAATTTTATTTTGAAAATAATGAAATGATACGGAGCATCCAAGACAATTATGGGATAGGTACTGATCAAACCCCATTAAATTATAACTTGATTTTAAAAAATATTCCTGTTAAATTGTTATCATACAAATATAATATGACTTGTATGTATAAAAAAGAAATATTGGCAGATGATATGTTACACACAAAAACGGGGTGGGTAATGCACTTTAATGGACTTCCCGATAAAGAAAAATCAGTTCCACATTGGATGGAAAAAACTTATAGGTATTTATATGGTTAAAGCTTCAATTATAGGTAAAGGTAAATTTGGTACTAAAATAGAAAATTGTATCAAAGAATTTGTTCAGTTTGTAAGGCCAGAGGATGCAGATTGGATTATAATATCTACACCAAATGATTTACATTATGAACAAGTAGAGTACTGGTTAAGTCAAAGGAAGAATGTATTTTGTGAGAAGCCACTAACTTTAACTGTAGATACAGCAAAAGAATTATTTTCTCTTGCAGATTTTATGGGGGTGAAACTATATGTAGATGACGTTTTTAAATGGTATCAACATAAAAATGATTTGAACTGGATAGAATGTTTTAATGATTTTAAGTGGCATAAGTATGGTTCATTTAATGCAAATATAGTTGATAATTTAGCATATCATCATTTTTATTTATCAGAGTTAGCTTATGAAAAATTTGAAGTAGAGGATGTTAAGGTACATAAACATTATTATGATTCTCATGGATTATTGAAATTTACAATTACAGTAAATAATGAAGTTGCAAACTATGAGTATAAGATAGATCACATAGGAGAAGCAGAACATTGGATAAATAGAATGAAAGTGATGCAGCCTGCAAATAATCCACTTCAATTAATGTTTGAGAATATTTTTGTAGATGGTAGAGAATTATATTTTACAAATAATAGAAGAGGAACTTTAGGTGCAATTAAATTATGTGAAGCAGTAAAGAAAGAAGTTTTTCCAAAAGTATTAGTAGTAGGTGGTGGAATATTTGGAACAACCGCAGCAACAATGTTGGCAACTGCGGGATTTAATGTAACATTACATGAAGAGTTAAATGGGTTGCTGAAGTGCGCTTCGGGCATTAATCAATTTAGGTTACACAAAGGATATCATTATCCACGAAGTAAACAAACTGCAAAAGAATGTTTAACTGGGCTGAAAACGTTTAAAAGAAAATATGAAAGTAGTGTAGTAAATGGAAATATAGAGCATTACTATGCTATAGCAGATAAAGAAAGTCTTACATCACCACAAGAATATTTAAAATTTTTGGTAGAGTTGAATTTAGAATTTGATGTGGTTACACCAATAAAAAATACTTCTTTAACGTTAAAAGTAGAAGAAGAATTATTTGATAGCGAAATGTTACGAGTTCAATCAATTCAAAAAATGCGCGGTGTTGGAGTAGATGTTGTGTTGAAACATAAAACTACGAAAAAAGATATAGAGGCTCAAACGTTTGATTATGTTATTATAGCAACCTATTCTAAATTAAATTCTCTATTAAAAAGTAAAAGGAAATATCAGTTTGAAGTATGTGAAAAACCAGTAGTAAAATTACCAGATACATATAGAAATAAGAGTATTGTGATATTAGATGGTCCTTTTATGTGTTTAGATCCATTTAAAGATGAATATCATTTATTGGGGCACGTTGATCATGCGATCCATAGTAGAAATGTTGGTAACTTACCAAAAGTTGATAAGACTATAAAAACATATTTGAATAAAGGAATTATAAGAAATCCTAAAGTTACAAAAATAAAAGATTTTATAGAAGCTGGTACGAAATTCTTCGATGGATTTGATAAGTTAGAACACATTGGTTCAATGTATACTGTTAGGACAGTATTGGCTGATAGAGAATATGATGATGCAAGACCAACTATAGTTAAACATGAAGGTCAAGGTATATATACATTATTTTCAGGTAAAGTGGATACTTGTGTAGATGCTGCAAATATTTTAATTAAAAAGTTGAAAGGAATTTAATATGGAAAAATATAATTTCGCTGGTAAACAAATCTTGATTACAGGTGGAAGTGGATTTTTAGGAAATGATTTAGTGGCTCGACTACACGGTACTGGATGTCGAGTGAGAGTTATGTCTAGAAATGAAGGTAATCTAATAAAATTACAAATGAGGCATCCCTGGATTACAATTTTATCTGGAGATGTATCGGATAGGTATTCAGTCCAACAAGCCATGAAAGGAGTTGATGGAGTATTTCATTTAGCCGCATTTAAACACGTTGGTTTAGCAGAAACACAATCAAGAGAATGTGTAAAATCTAATACTATTGGTTCGTTGATATTATTAGAAGAAGCAGCTAAAGAAAATGTTGATTTTGTATTAGGTATTAGTACAGATAAAGCAGCACAAGTTGCTGGAGTATATGGAGCATCAAAACGTCTTATGGAACGGCTGTTCGTTCAATTTGAAAATAATTATCCAGATATAACATTTAGAATTGTAAGATATGGTAACGTATTATATTCAACTGGATCAGTTTTGTGTATATGGAAAGATCTTATTGAACAAGGAAAAAAAGTTATTGTTACAGAACCAAAAGCAACCCGATTCTTTTGGACTGTAGAACAAGCAATTGATTTGATATTTGATTGTTTTTATAATGCTAAAGACAGTAATCCTTATTGTCCTGATATGAAATCTATGAGGATAGATGATTTATTACAGGCTATGGTAGCAAAATATGCTGATGGTAAAGAAATTCCCATTGAAGTTATAGGATTACAACCAGGCGAAAATCTTCATGAAAAAGTTTTAGAAGAAGGTCTCGCTTCAAATGAAGTTGAACATTTTACAGTTGAAGAGATTACGGAATTAATTTGATATTAAAAAACACAAAGAAATAAATGATTAATTTAAAAAATAGATATGTTATAGGAACACATGTGATGTTCTTTGAAATAGAAATGTATAAAGATTTCATCAAAGGTCTTGTAAATTTATTAGAAGATGTAGAGAATAAAGATAATGTAACCATAGATTTATGCTTCAATCTATCTGAACAAATTGAAAAAATAGATGATACTAAAATATCAATAGATGGTTATAATGGGCTATTAGAAAAATTTAATAGTGGTGTAGATAAAATAAAACAATTAGGTTATGTTGTAAAGACAAGAATTGTAAAACAAGATGAATTTTATTTCCACTCCGATTATAGGAGAGATTTAAACTACAATTATTGTAAGAAAGTAGACTATGTTATGTGGGGTGAAACAGATAGTTTCTTTCCAAAAGAAGCATTACAATCATTAGAAGTTTTATCACAATATACTAATCAACATGGTATTCATAGATATATAACTTGTTTCGCTGATAGAAAGATGTGGGACAGTAGTTGGGATGCCACGGTACATAATGATTATTTAGATGTAAAATTTGTAGATGATGAAAATCAACATAAGAATTTAAAACAGGCAAAATCACCATTACCAATTGAAACTATGAATGAGATAAATTCAAAGGTTGATGAGTTTGATATAATGATGATTGATTATCAAAAGATTGATGGTAGTTGTTTAGTACTATCTTCAGATTTAATAAAGTTTGGTGTGAATATACCACCATGTATGATTTATAATGATGATCATGGATTGTCAATTATGGCACAAAAGTTACTTGGTAAGGATTATAAACAATATATTATAAAGAATCTATTAAAAGTACATGCAAGGAGACACCCAAAGAAAAGAATGTATGTTTTAGAAGAGAATAATCCCAACTCATTTTCAGATAAAAAAACTGATAATTATCAAATATTCAAAAGTTTATCAGACAAGAATATACAAATATTAGTAACACCATCAAGTGATAAGTTTTATGAGTACAATGACTTTAAAAAAATAATAATGGAGAAATAATGAAAACAGCATTGATAACAGGCATTAATGGTATGGATGGCAGCCATTTAGCAGATTTTTTACTTGAAAAAGAATATGTAGTTTATGGTATGGAAAGACGTTCATCTTATAAGAATAGAGCTAATACTGGACATTTAGAAACTAATAAGAATTTTCATTTTATAACTGGTGATTTAACTGACCAAAATTCTTTATTTAGAGCATTAAAAGAATCTGATCCAGATGAATTATATAATTTAGGGTCTCAGTCGTTTGTTGGTGAGAGTTGGAATACTCCTGAACAAACAGGCGATGTTACAGGACTTGGTGCTTTGAGAGTGCTAGAGGCTCTCAGAGAATATGGTCAACCGATTAAGTATTACCAAGCATCTACATCAGAAATGTTTGGTAGAATGGAAAAGTTAGCTAATGAAGATACAACATTTTATCCCCGATCCCCATATGGTGTTGCTAAATTATATGCTCATTGGATTACAATAAACTATAGAGAATCTTATGATATGTTTAACTGTAGTGGTATATTATTCAATCACGAATCAGAGCGTAGAGGAGTTGAATTTGTTACAAGGAAAATTACAGATGGTGTTGCTAAAATACATTTAGGATTACAAGATAAAATAATATTAGGAAATTTAGATACAAAAAGAGATTGGGGATATTCTCCAGATTATGTAGAATCAATGTGGATGATGTTACAACAAGATAAACCACAAGATTATGTTATAGCAACAGGAAAGGTACATTCTTTGGAAGAATTTTTAGATATGGCTTTTCAATATATTGGTATAATTGATTGGAAAAAGTATGTAGGTCAAGATGAAAGATATATGAGGCCCGCAGATGTATTTTATTTAGCTGGAGATTCTTCTAAAGCTAAAGCGGTTCTTGGTTGGAAACCAAAAACATCATTTGAGGATATGGTTAGTAAAATGGTAAAAAACGATATAGAGACTTTAAAATGAAACCTAGATATTATAGTGGAAATGCATTAATAATTGGTGGTAATAGATTTGTAGGAAAAGCGTTAGCATCAGAGATTGGATGGGCACATAGATATAATACTGTTGATGTGTTTAAT
>Ga0080013_1002533_pt1 | contig 21323 bp, 8 predicted proteins | sample ETNvirenome_6_85_FD_69236 | JGI IMG/M metagenome (GOLD analysis project Ga0080013, IMG submission 69236) | Marine viral communities from the Pacific Ocean - ETNP_6_85 (SPADES assembly) (version 2) | ecosystem: Environmental > Aquatic > Marine > Oceanic | place: Pacific Ocean | collected 2013-06-19 | reverse complement strand
TTTGGGAGTAATTGCCGAAGCGTTTGATAACTCTAAAAATGCTTGGGGTTGACCAATCACAAACCCAGCATTTTGCGCCTTTGTTCAAATTTACTGAAAATTTAGGCTTGTGATGTTTGCAAAACGGGCAAGAGAATAGGTATTCGTTTCCTGTCTTGCGATAATGGCCGAGGATCTCTTTTAGAACTTTGAGTTTCTTTACTTCCACGTTTATAGTGTACTAGATGCGAGTGTGGTTGTCAAGTATTATCTTTGTTCAACAGAACCCTTATCTCCTCGTCCGTTAAATTATTTTTATTCAACAGAGCCTTTTTCTCCTCGTCCGTTAAAAGGCGGCCGGCCTTAGGGTTATTCTTATGTTTTAGAATATTGATGTGCCCAACCTTCTTGGGCATGCCATCAAAAATGTATAGCGGCATGCCAGTTGCCAACGAGAGTTGCGCGCTATGAGCGAGGGGGACCTTGTCGTCTGCAGTGCCATGGATGATGACACCTCTATTATAGAGTTGCTCAACTGGAGGTAAGTCACTCACCCAACCTCGATTCCACGCAGGAGCAACGAAAGTCACAGAGGGTGTAGTCTTCGATTTCCCTAATGCTGCGAAGGCCACGGCTGCGCCGCGGCTATAAGCAATAAGGTGTGAAGGCTTTATATTGTTTAAAAATCCTATAGCCTGTTGAACGTCTGAGTGGTTTGAGTCAATTCCGCGATCGTGAGAAAACTGAGGGCATCCCTTCTCTCCGGTTTGCCACTGGCTGTCATCGGGAGGTTCGTCGCACGCAGCGACTCGCATATCGGTGGGGGCCATTTTATATCCGTGAAACGCAGCAGTCTCCTCTTTAATATATCTTCGCCAATTTTCCATCAACAATTTCATATGTCCAAACACCTCTCGCAATCAATCATATCGTAACATTTGCGCATACAGTCTTGCTTGGCCTTCTTGCGGTAAGCCTCGTTTGCAATGTCGCTGCACTCTTTGGCTCGTTTGGGATCCCCGTTGTCTCTGATGCACTTACATCTTTTTGGATTTGTTTCTGCGAACTTGCTGCAATCGACGGTTGCACATGTGGTGATGCTCGTAGCTAACATTACAAGCATAACACATTTCAGCAGAGTTTTCATTACTAATAATTAGTTCACTTTTTCCAAAGTTCCAACCCTGCGCGTGCAATAATAATGGCATCTGCCATGTCGAATGAACCAGGCTTTGGGTTGCCCTGTTTTGTGTACTTTATTTTGAAGGCTGGTTCGTTTTCTAACAGATGTTCCAGCACAACTTGTTTTGCTTTCTTCCCCTTCTCCACTTTAATCCCGCAAAGTTTTCTAGCAGAGGAGGCGCCGATGTATTCGGGCGTGATATCATAAGTTCTTTTAACGATGTAAGATACAATACCATTAAACTTGGCGAGAGTTAAAATAGTTTTGGCCGATGAAAATCCAGGTCGGAAAGCCTGTAATGATTGTTCTATATAAACTCTTTCAACGATAAACTTCTTTCTCACCTGAAGGTCTCGCAATTTATTCTCAATAAAAGATGCCTTCGCCCAAAGGTCTGGGAAATACCTTTTATTTCGCATATCCCAGGCTTCATACAAAAGTATCTCACCATTCTTGTCGACAACGGAAATACCCGTTATCGACGTGCTCACGTCTAATCCTAATATCATTTTAATCTTTATATGTCTAACTTCAACTTGAAAGTATAATCTCTTTCTTGAGTTTTCTTGACGGGGGTTGCAAGCTTTGCAACTGCTATTAATTTCTTGTCTTCGTCGTAAATCCCGACCTGGGAAATATACGTTTCTTTTTCGAAGCTTGCTGTTGGCGCTATAAACGAGCTAGAAACTATGTTCTTTATTGCGGTATTCGTTGGCTCGCCATACCCGGTGGAGCCACTCGAAAAGAATATTCTGTTCAAATTGTATTCTGGATAAGTTGGATTGTTTGAATGGTTTAGCTCGCCCCGGGGGGCATGAGCAAACATCGTTATCGTTGACACATAATCCTCGCCCTCGTACGACATTTCGAAGCTAGATGAGGGCGCTGTTATTGCCCCGGATATATTTTGAGCAAAGTAAACCCATTGGGGAGTATCATCGGGGGTCGCTGAGCCGCCATAGTTCTCAACATGGGATGGTGCAAAAGCAGTTCCGGCGGCAGTAAGATCCCAACTGCCAGTCAGCACCATGAATCCCTCCTCGTAGAGTGCAACCCCCGCAATTGATCCAGATCCGTTGCTGCCAGAGGGCCCCACTTGAAGAAGTTCCCCATTTCTTCGTGAATCTTGCAATTGACCGACTAATGTACCAGAGATATAAAATTTTAAATCTACACTACCCTTTTTTATGGAGGAGCCATACAGGATTGACGGGATTGACACGAGGCCAAGCTTTTGAACCTGCTTGTTTCCCAAAGAAGAACTGTATTGATACGCGGGGCTTAAATTTGAATGGAAGTTCAGTGTGTTCTTTAATGCGCGCATGCGGAGGGCCGCATGGCCGGATCCGAAAAAAAGCTTCGAGACACTGGCGGAGAGCGGGTAAGTGGACGAAATCGGGTCGCCAAACTCATAGTCCTCATTAAAACTAGAGGTCGTCACAGTTTTAAAAGAGATTCTATCGCTGCTCTTGATCACAAAAGGGTAAATTAATTGATTTGCGGGGCGATCAATATTAAGTTCATAAAGACTTACGTTGCCAACTGGTACATTTTTTATCGGATCGGCAAAAGAACCGGAGGGGGGATAATCGTTATTAAGAATAGTTTTTTGGTTATAAAAAAGAAAAGTTTGCTTGGGGTTTACTTTTACTCGATTATAGAAAAGATCACTAGGCTTAAATTTATAAAAGGGCATACTTGCATTTTACCTAATAGTCCAATCTGACCCTGTATGTCACTTCGTTAGTTGATGTTTTCTTGTAGGGCTCCGACAACTTAGCGACCGCCAGGAGTTCATTGTTTTGAGAGTAAAGCCCAATTGTTGTAACGTAGCTAACTGGCTGGTCGAGCGCCTCGTTCTTGACGCGAATTTTGCTAGCACTCACATATGTTGGGTTCGAGCTATAATTGAATTCATTATGATTCGCTCTACAGAAATATATGGTTGAGTTTAATTCGGTGGTGTTGTTAAAATTATTATCGTGCCACATGTTTCTAAAACCTTCACAGGAGGCAGTTATTAACGAACCAGTAAAGCAGGCGTCAACACTACTAAACCCAGCAGCGTCAGTCATGCTTCTAGGACCAAACGTTGTCACTCCACGAAAGACCGATGCTGATAAGACAACGATGCCGGCCTGATAATATATGTGCCCGAAAGTCTCGCCAGTGGCCGAATCCTCCTTCAAGAGGCCGTAGTCGCCGGCGGGAGAATTGGTCTTGTATGAAGAAGCGGCGCCGTAATCGCCATAGGTGTGTGCGGTGCCTCGGGTCTTGTAGCCTCCGGAGGCATATAGCTGAAGCCTATACGAACCCTTTTTAACCTCATCCTTGTTTAGAAGGCGCGCGTAGTTGACGAAAAAACATTCATCAAGTTTGCTTCCACCATCAGTAAAATCACCATTTTTATCGAATCTTCTAATCGAGCCAGTTTGGTCGTACCCGGCTAAAACTTGAGCCATTTCGGTATAAATTTGTATCTTTTTAGCATTTTGCAGATTAGCGGCACCAGAAAGGCTGGATTGTGCGGAGTACCCAATCGTCAGATCGAAAATATGGTTAGCAGATGAACTCAGATAAGGGTAATCGTAAGTAGATTCAAACATACCATGCGCATACCGTTTAATGTTAGTTTGTGTTTCAGAGGAATCAAGGTAATACGTGCCCGACACTATCGTACCAGTCAAGGGTATGGCTTCATGCAACATTGTCCTTGTATTTGTGGTATCGTCGTTTAAAAAAGTTTTATATGTTGTTGCCATTAGTTTAGTCCTTAACTATTCCTTTCTGATGAAGCGGACAGGAATATCAATTCGATATCCCGTCGTTAGCCCTGTAACTCGGACCGTTGTATCCAAAGTACCTACCGTTGCAACGCCTCCGGCGGCCGTGGTGAAAGATTGCCCCGTGTTGCCAAATTTGGTAAAGAGAAAATTTCCACTAGCGATGTCCACAGATGAGGCAATCCGGAACTTTAAAGATGTACCACGAGGGCCTCGGATCACTGCAGAAGAGCCCTGCCCCACTAGAAGTGTATCAACAATTTTCGTTACGTATGTTGGATCAGCCGTGGTAAGACGGTAATTAGCAATATTGTCGTCATCAATAAAAGCAACCTCTGCCCGGGCGCCGGCGGTATTCGTAATTCTTCCAAACCTGTTATCAATTTCAACAGCGTATTGTGTTTCAATCAAATCAGCGTCCAATAAGCCCGCTAAAGGTACGATTTCTGGCGTGTCCAAGCCTTGGTCGCACTGGATGGTTGTTTGGCCAGCATCGTTGGGCGCTTGTCCAAGCATCATTCCCTGGATTCCAATCCCCACGTCTTCCACAGTCTCCCTGTTCGCCGCGACAATGAAAGAGCCCTTTGCCTGTCCCGCGAAGGCGTTGCGGCCGGTCGTGGCAGCATCCGCCTCATTGAGTTTGATAATTGGTAGAAACAATAAGTTTGTACGTGGAATTGTCAAAAGCCTTGAATTCATACTAGAAGCATTATTTGTGAACGCTTCCAGAACAGGAGTCTGCAATATACTCAGATCGTAATACGCAGAGCCACCAGCATTGTTCTTATCATACAATTCATAATCTATCTCGTCATCGCCAAGAGCAAATTTTGCAATACGGAACGAGCCGTCGGCGCGCGCAAGGCGCATGCGACCGGTGTCCGTAAGTACTGCATCTAGTATAATGTCGCCCGAATCATCGAGGAAGGCCATGTGTATTTCTCCGTGTTAACAATTGTATAGAAAATTCTAAATTAATTAGTTAAAAAATTTCTTTTATTCCTTATAAATCAGTCTTTTCAACCATTTAAAGTGCATTGCTCAAATCGGTCCCGGGACGCATTCGCCGTTGACACAAATGTGGCCCCGCGGACAGTCCGCGTGTTCTGTGCACTTGTCTGGTGGTGGTGGCCCAAACCCAGTCGGCGGCGCAGGGAGATTCCAAGGGCCGCCGGGGGGGCCTGCGGGGAGGTCGGGAATGGGAGGACCGCCGGGGGGAAACGGCGAGCCAGGGGCCGGCCAATCAAAACCCGGGGGCGGTACAGGCATTGCAGGTATAAGAGGGTCTAATAGAGGCACTGGGTCGTTTACAGGGTCGCAGCCCGGGCCGGCGCCCACATCAGGTTCAGCCAGTTGATTAACCTTGAAGTCAATGTTAATATCAATCTTCCTTCCCGTCTTTTTGGACATCAGCCTAAATTTGTACTTCCGGCCCCATACCTGGCGAGAAGGAATTCCCAAATGAATCGTTTTATCTTTAGCTGTTGCAGACGGCTCCCCCGACTCATCTAGTAAACCCGACCTTGGCATATTCACCAAGGATTGCGCCAGTGCAGGACCTAGTTTTAGATATCTTCTCACATTTTTAGTGAGATTTAAAGGAGTTTCTGGAAATTCATATATCTCGAACAACATAAAAACAGCGCTACCGTCATTTACCAGTTCCACTTGATATATAGGCGTCGGGTTTGAGGGCTGGTCGTGAGCGTCTCTGATTCTGAATGTGTAATAATACTTACGATTAGGGATCAAGGCGTCTACCAAAGAGGCAGAACTGACGACTGGTTTTCCGTTCTCATCAACAAGCGAAGCAATGTGATGTAAGTTGCCCGCAAAATCAGCGTAGGATTCAGGTGGTGAATCAACTCTGTAAACTTCGTAAGCTCTTGGAAGGTCATCATTACCAAAAACAATCGGGATATCAAGCGGTTCGGGAATACCAGGATCTACGTCAATCCAGTCGTTGAGGTATTGTCCGCGGAGGACGGACAGGTGTACAGAGAGATCCTCATTTTCAATGTAGATGGGTGCTTGTGCCCTGTGAGTGCTTGCTTGTTCATTCATGAGAATCAAAGCTTGGTTGTCGATCGCACGATATGGGGCGATGCTTATATCCGGGGTCGCTGGGGGTTTGCTAAAAATGGCAACATCCGAGGCTTCAAAAATGGGCACTTGTATTAATTTTAACGATGGTACAACATATGACATGCACTTTATCTTTATTTGCAATGTACCGTTTAGATCCTCATTTCCAGAATCATTGTACATGCCCACCTCAGCATCCATGGGAGGAAGGAAAGGGGGGCCAGCGACGGCGGCCGGTTCAATTTCGTCGCGGGGGACTCGCTCGCGGGGCTGGGGTTGTTCCGCGGGGATCCTTTCTCTCGCTGGTAGCGCCTGAATCTGTTCAAGGGTTTGCAGAAAATTATCACGTATGTCGGCTAAATCTCCCTGTATTGTCTCTGGGACGTTGTGGCCGCGGCGCCAACCTAGGTGGCCGCCGAGCGGGCGCGCGGGGCCCCATGGGGGGAGATTTGGTGTCTCGTTCAGGTAGCTTACAATTGGATCGTTCGGCAATGCCGACATGCGTACGAACGACGGGAAATGGTGAGGCGAGCCTAGGCCTTGGCCGATCGGGCCTGGGTTGCTCTCTTTTTTATAGTGGAGGCGGGCGAACATGAGAGTCGCATTTAGGGTATTTACATAATCGTCCCACAGCGCGCGATACTCCACCCAGTTAGGGTCAACATCGCCGCCTCCGCCGCCGCCGAAGCCGCCGTGGCCGTGGGGGTCCTCGGGGGGGATGCCGCGGGGGTCGATGGCGATGAAGAATCTTCTAATATTTTCCGGGTCGGAGCCGAGGAGGATGGCGGCGTCGAGGGCCCTAATTTGGGCGATGAGACCTGCTTCAGTGGGACGCGGGGAGCCCGTTGGGGATCCGGTGTCCAGTCGCAAAGAGCCTTCGTGTTCGCGAACGGCGAGGCGGCGACGGGCGGCGAGGACTTCAGCGACGACATCGGTACGGGTGTGACGAGCTTTTGGCCCTTCCTCCGGAAGTGGAAAAAAGTGTTGCCAAGACATTCGCCAATCTTCTTCGTACTCCCAGCCGACGTGGAAGACCGCCGGATCCTCGTCACGAGAAGGGTTCCATGGCGGCGGGATCCCGCAACGTTCTTGGTGTTCTGCGACAGTCCGTGGGCGACCTGGGGCGCCGGGGGCCCAATCATAGTATCCCATACCGGTGCAAGAGGGATCTGCGCCCTGCGCTTCGTCCACAGGGGCGGGGAGGGCAGGCACACTGAGGGCATACCGGTTGTACCTACTGCCAATCACTAGCTGCCCAGCGTATATCCTATAATCATAAGAGTTCAGTTCGTCAGTGTTAGAAAGTTTTCCGTATAATATTTGTGTATCAACGTATTTGAAAATATCCAAATCTCCTTCCTTCGGAACATTATTATTTGGGACATAGAATTCTTGAACAATTTGACCATTCAACCTTTTTTCTATTTTATAAAACACAGTCTCAGATCTTGCTAAAATTGGGGCGCGTGGGGACAGCGCGAATCGGGGTCCGGACGTCATCTCAGAATAAAACCTCATAGACTCGCCACAAATCTCGGTAAGCTTTTCGCGGAACTGTTCCTTGAGTGTAGCCATGTGGCCCGGGGCGATGTTCTCGAAGAGTTCCTCGTTGGAGCCGGGGGCGCCAATCATGATCGCAGCAGGATCATCACGAAATTCTAATTCTTCTTCTCGAAGTTCGGCGTCCGTATCGATGTCTTCCCAATAATCAGAGATGTCAGTTGTCTCCAACCCAATGGGGTTCAAAACTGCGTTTGTCGAAAACCAGCCGGGGATTCCTACGGAAGCTGGATTGTGAGGGTACGCACCACTAAAAGAACGTATATAAGTATTATATCGCTCTAAGTCGGCATAGATGCCTTCTCTCATTATCAAATTAGAGAGATGATTTTGTATAAAAAGATTGGCAAAGTCTTTTCTCTGATCAGTTTGGAATTGAATTTCATTAAACATGGGATAGGCTTTTTTCTGATCATTCGCATCCTTTATGAAGCCAAGTTGATCCGGTGGAATTATAATGTTTCTGAAATTGAAAGCTGCTAGCATAAAACTTTGCTCGGAGCGAGCTATAGAAGCATCTTCGTGTTGGGAATTGATGGGCGCCAATTTATCAATTGCGTTTGTCCACCTACAAAAGTAGTTTTTTTGTGAGTAGGGGATGTGGCCGGGGAGATTTTCATGATTGGGGCGAGGGCGCACGCCTTGTATAAGGTTCCCGACAGTAACAAATTGTTTAAAATCCCTTTCCGGGTGTCCTATTAGAGAGAACCACTCATCAGGGGCGTCGCCCTCGGGATTTGTAAGTTCAGATGCCAAAACATAAATATTAGGAATAACGTGAGTGTGGAACGAAGGTTTCACAACAGATTCTAGGACCTGTTCGTAATCAAGCAACGTATAGTTATACACAGGTCTGACTAAACCAAAAGGGGTTGTATCAATCACGCCCAGTGATGCTATCTCCTCCTTAGTTAATAAGAGCGGAACCTCAGTTGCGTGATCCACGAATTCGCGGGCAGGAGCAAGGGGGTCGGGGGAGTCCCCAACACCAAGACCATATATAGCCGCCAATGCTTCTCTAAACCTCCTGTATTGCGATATATTTGCGTCCAAATCACCGTCGCCGTCGGCGTCGAAGTGGCCGTCAATGAATTGGGCTAGCCCGTAAGACGCTATTTCATTAAGAGTAATCCCATAAGCGTCGCCGTAATGTTCTACAAATTCAGAAGCCTTAATCATTAAATCAAAGCGTTGTTGACCGAGACCAAACTTGGCTTCGGTCATGAGTTCGGCGGCCCTAGCCTCTGGGAGATCACGAAGATCGTGATAGGGGGGGTGGTCAAAGAAGCGCTCGCCGAACCTAAGATAATGTACTCCAAGGTCGCGTGACGTCGAGGCCTCCCGGCCGCGGCCAATATCTTGATTCGGAGTGAGAAACTCGGGTGGTCGATTCGGGACAGCGGATTCATTAAAATACGCAGGCCAGACAGCGCGTTCTTGATATCTTAGTCTGTCCACCGAGAACCAGTCGGCACCATTGCCCCACGATTGGTCATTATCAAAAATTATGGCCGTTTTCGGACCGAAGTCGCCGGCGGCGCGTCGATCGATGTCCTGGAACACCTCCTCGGGATCCCAATCGACCCAGGGGATCTCCAGTGCGCCTCGCTCAAAATTCGGGTCGCGGCGGCGGGCATCGTCCGGACGGGGGCCGTCGATGTCGCCAAGAGCTTCCTCAACGAGGCCGCGGGCCCCGTCGAAGTTCTGGCCGCCGACGAGGGGGCCGTTTTCTTGGATCAAATCATCTGCAAAGTTTTGATCACCGAATTGATCGCGCTGGACGACGTCGTCCGGGTCGCCGTGTTGAGGATCGTCTGAATCAAACGGCCATGGCATGACTAATAGCTACCTCTGGTGTTATTCGACGATCGGGCAGTTGTACCGCGATTACTTGATTGCCCTCTTGATGAACGTCGTCTTGCTGCTCTCTTCTTTTTCGCAGGCGCGGGAGGCGGAATAAGACGCCTTGTCGTGTATGCGTATTGTACCAACTCAGGAGATCCTTGTTCATTAGAAAGAGCAGAAGTTGCAGAAACGTTTCTTGGCGGAGAAAGGGGTGCATTGCTAGCGGCTCTGTCAGATTGTGTCACTTGAATAATGAAGTACTCGTTATAAATAGGAAGTTTAAGATTATTTGGCATCCCAGACAAGTTAAAATCACTATTGTTATACGGAACTAACCTACAAAACAAGCTCGTACCCGGGGCTGCTGCTGATGTAATACCTCGGTTCAGTGGAGCAAAGATTGGGCTCTGTGCCAAACTCCTGTTGTTGCTGGAGCTTTTAAACCCAACCAAAACTTGCACCTCGCAGAGTGCCTCAATCCCAAGACGGTAAATCGGCCCAAGAACTGTATCTTCGGTAGGACGTTCGGTATCAAACCAGTTCAAGTTAACAACTCCGCTAGATATATTGCCTAGAATCACCGACTTAACTTGATTGGGCAGCGATGTCAAAGAGGTTTTGGCAGTTGCTGTGAAAACCTTGTTACAGGGTGTAAGGGAGTTGTATAAGTCAATTTGATTGGAGCACTTGTCTACGCACTCGGGCTTGTCGGCACTACCCAACACAAGGGACCTAAGTAGGCCAGAGAGGGTCGGAGAGGCCTTCTGAGGGCCCGGGGACTCGGCTAGTACCCCAGGACCATAGGGAGGCTCAAGGATTGATGGCGCCAACACTGGGGACTCATCGCGAGTATTTGTTTCAACAAAAAATGATTTAAATGCATCGAGGTCTGTCTTGGGCACTTCGGCTATGCCATAAAACTCAACTATTGAATTTTCGCGACGCAAGGGAACACAACTAGCTGCTCCAGGAAGGGGTGAGGTTGCGCCGCCCAAATTGCTTGAAAGATTGTGGTATAAGGCGCCCTCCTCAGCCATTCTTGCCTGATCCGATATCACCTGAAGGCCGTCAGACAAATCGTGAGTCTGGTCGTGAATTTTTACTGATGCGGGGGACAGGTACCGCAAGTCGTTATTGGATAAAGAGTCTCCACTTGTATAACTCTTTCCCTTCACGGTTATATCGATATTCGAATTTACGTTCTTAAAATATTTAAGAGTCTCAGTTTGCGCTCTCTTTAGATATCCGTCCAAACTAACTGCGGAAAGTCCACTCGAAGTATCTTGGGACATTAGGTAATCGTAGCCCATCCCCTTAGTGAAATCTGTATTGACTTGATTTTCAAAAAAGTTTTCCACAATTACATTGTTCAAAGTCGCATCAGAGGTCCGGGAAGTTCTATCATTAAACCTAGCATTATCAGACGATACGTCAGAGTCTGCAACCCCTCTTGAGTCCAAACTGATGAGTTTGGCTTTCAATGAATTGATTAAAGATATGACAGCCCGTACGCTGTCTGGGTTTGCAGCGCTGGAGCATATGAATGGGGTTAGAACTTGCACTGTGTGGGCTACAGTTGTAAACCGACTGTTATTAGATATTAGCGAAGCTGCTGCCAGCACAGCAGAGTAATTGTCTAGTGCCTGGCGCCACGGAGTGGCGGGACCAAGTTCGGAAGCGAGAAAAGAGCGACTAAACCGATTGATTCTAGAATTGTAATTTCTTCGCGAGGCGCCTCTTTGTAAAAAGTTATCCAACAAATACGTCGCCTGACTCAAAGCGGCAATCATATTACTAATTATTTCTCTAGAGCGATCAACTATTTCAATTTCGATAGCGTACTGGTGAGACCCGTATGTTCTACTCGCAAGGCTAGTGTCGCGACCACTAAAATACCTGAAGGAACCCGCGCTTGGAGACGCGGAAGTGTACACTCTTATTTCCTCGATATTCGCCGAGGGACCGTTAGCGCTTATGGTCGCATTCGCTGGAGGTGTGGCGGTTACCAGAACTTCATCAGATTCGTTGTCCTCAAATCTGTCACTACTGTTTATTTGCGAGGACAATTCATTAAACCCAGGATACGGGCTAACGCGGCGTCGTTTTAAAGTCATCCTTCTTATTTCACTAGCACGAAGAAGGGATGTGAAAGTGGGTGAGTCAAAGTTGGCATTAGATAAGTTACTATAAATCTTCCCAAGCTCTGTGTTCTCTACAAGCAAATTGTTATAATCTACTCCGAAAAAAAATCGAACAGCGCCGCCTCTATCAACATTTAAATACAAGTCTGTGAATGAAGTGTTTTTGTTTACAACAGTTGTCAATGTCGGATTATTGAAAAGCAATCTTGGAGTGCCTTTGGGGGTGGGAAATTTGCTTTGCTCCGGGATGGAAATATCAAGGGTGAATTCCTTCAAAGTTTTTAAAACGCGCTCATCTTGAATTTTTGTGTTATTGACGGTAGTGGAAAAAAGCGCCTTGGACTTGTCGCTATGTGTAGCGCCTGTGTGAATCGCTCCATCAGGCATCGTATGCATGGGGCCGGCCCACGCAGTTTGGGGACTATCTTTTAAAACATACAGGGTACCAGCCTTCACAACTGACCCTTTGCGTATAACCCCCTCAACGACAACGCTGCCAACCAAACTTGGGGGAGTGTAGTGGGTTGTGCCAAGATTATCACCTTTGATATCACAATATGCCACTATGAAATACGTAAGGTGATTTATGGCTTTTGGTAAAGAACCGTCTGAATATTGGATAATGTACTCATTAACACTCTCCCCATCTGGGCCCAAAGATAGTCTTGATCTTCTCTTCAACTGCTTGGTGGTTCTATCCGCTATTGAAATTTCCTCAACAAATAGGTGTTCTTTAATTCTTGGACTTTTGATTGCAGTTAGTATTAAGTTTTGTGGTACCCCAGCAAGAGCTTCGGTAACGGAAGCGTCGAGACTCCTAATAATTTTAATGCGATATTTGCTATATAGCTTTTTGTCACTTGCCCAACCAGAGGACGACCCATTTGATGCAACCTCTTTCATCGACAGGTCTAGAACGCACTCGGTACCAACCACATCGTTCGGAACCGACTTCACTCTCCTATTCCTAGAGGTTAAAACTGTACTTTCTTTTATTACAACCTTTCCCACATATACGTTAGGTGTTGTCGTTCCAACTAAGCTTTTTGTATCAACGTTATTGGCCATTATTCACAATGCTCCGTTGGATCAATTGGGGATTCGTAGATATCACGACGTGCTTTATTTGCCGCAATGCGGCGGTCGTTACGAAGAAGTCCTTGGTCAAGATAAATATTTCCCACATTTTTCGTTACTCTTCCAGTTAATAGATCGGGATCGATTTCATCGTCGACTTCGCAAGACAAGAAGTACTCGACATCGTCAACAGTGGTACCGGTGGAGGCGTCGGAATGCCCCAAGGAGAACAAATCATCGTCCCCCTCGGAAAAAGCAAGTTGATACAATTCTTCATTGGAAGTCCCATTGTTGAATGGAAGTATTTCGAACACTTCCATCTCAAAATTTTCTTTTGAGAAGGCAACATTGTTCTCTGAGATTTGAAGAAGAATATCTTTCGCATCGACATCAACATAAGAGCCATCTGGATGAATAATCCTGAGGGCGTCTTCGATGTCGACGATGTCCTCCGTATTGTCCCAGCCCGGGGGGAGTTCGTTGTTAGCGCGCTTTTCTAGCTCGGTTTCGTCCCTAGTGTTTACAACCTGCCGGGGGCGATGTTTAACTTTGACATCATAAGTTATTGTCGCAGTTAGTTGTGGTATGAATGTGTAATCCTCCGGAGTCGCTTCTGTATAATAAGATGCCGTAGTCATCGTTCCGTCGATGAAGGCCACGTTCCAAGCAGGCAATTTGTCGCTCTGCGGCGAGCTAGTTCCAAGAGGGTATTTAAAAGCTCTATGTAATTCTGTTTCAGGACGTATCCAGCGTTCACTTCTATCTAGATCTCTGCCTATTTGAGACTCAACCCCTTCAAAATTATATTGTGTAGAAAGTCGAGGAGTTTCGATAATTCGAGATGTAATATCGTTTTGTGCTTCTGAACCACTCACGTACCCAGAATCATACAATATATCATTGTCATAAAACTCATAATATGTCGGTTTAAACTCACCACGCGAAAGAAGTCTCTTTCCATGCTGAGTCATTTGTAAATCTAGAACTTGTTCTTTTCTGTCGAAAAAACTCACCCTTCATCACCTCGTTCTTTGCACTTCTCCGTCGACATCGGATCTTCGTCCTTCACGCATTGCATTTCAATGCCGCTGTCGATCTTTGCCAATTCAACTAAAGAGCAGAAGTCATAAGGCCAATTATAACTAAAATCAAATTCTCTTTCTTTGCCTTGCGCATTCGTAATCCGGTTGCCTTTATCGATGGCGCGCCTCTTGGCGTTAAAGTAATTATTGCTGGCTCGTTGTTTTACTTTAAAAACCATCCAACGAAGGTCCCCGGGAAGAGGTTTCCCGTGGAAAAATTCAGATTTTTCTAAGTCATGAACCAAGGAGGCACTATCAAGTTCTGGATTTTTCGAAATGTTAGGTTGCAGGCCTTGCCAAATATTCGTGAGATCATCTCTATTTAATTCCTGTTTGAACTCAAAGAGGTATACAACAAAGGGGTCAACAAGCTTATTCCGAATAAAATCTAGATGAGGAGGCATCACATAATTTGGAAGATTCTCCATCATGGATGTTATTGAGGTATTTATCTTATCTTTCGTCGCCATTCCAGTCTTGTTCTTACTACTCATCTGTTGCTTCAAGATATTCTTGTTGATCTTGATGAATTGCTTCAAGCCTTTATTTTTACCTTTTTTAATTTCTGTAAATGGTATTGCGACAATTGCTTCAAAGATATCTCTTTTGGCGGCAATTTCACCAATTTTTCGTGGAGTAGTATCAAACCCGCAAATATCAATCAAAGAGCCTACGGTAGAATCGCCCGTCTGGGTAATCGGATTCTCCTCTATTGCAACAAAAACCCCCTGTTTACTGGTTGGTTGGAGACCACCGTTGGACCACACGCCGCGGGCAACTTCCGGGATTCTTGATCCCGAGAAGTTGAGTGTGGGAAATTCCCCTTTTGTCGCTATCGTCCAAACATCCAAATCAGTCTTATCACTATCAGCTTCCGCGATCTCGATGACTTGGCCATTAACATCGTAAGAGATATTTTGTCGCCTAGTTCTTTCAAAAAGATCGACTGCGGCTGTCACCTTGAGGCGATTATCATAAAGAATGCCGGCTGATTGGTTTATGGCCGATGGCAGATCTCGACCAACAAGAGAATCTTGCATCCTGTGAGTTAGGGATCCGGTGGCGAAGAGCTTATCCAAAGACATCGGCATGAGTTGGTCCACCGGGTCGGCGGTGACAGCTATAGTACAAGTTTCCTTGCTGCAATAGAACCCGGGGGGTGTAAATAGGGCGCCCAACGGATCGACCTCGGTTTGCGTTGGCGTACCGGTGGTTGGGGTCCAATTCACCCCCATAAAGCCCCATGGGCTACACGCGGTCCACTTCTCAGAACCAACTGCTCGGGGGCCCTCGGCCACTATCATATCCAACGTTTTGTACATTGAGATATCCATATAGTATGTAACCCCCTCCTTCATACCTCCCCAGCGACTTCTTTCTTTTGAGTGGAAGGTATTAAATGACCTTTCTAAGAAAAACTCAGGGGACGAAGCCAAGAAGTTACTCATGGCCAGGGCGTAGTTGTCACTACCCAATTGAGTTAATTCTGCATTTACCTTTCTATAGCTGTTGAAATTCGCAGTGCTGCCAGAAATCTTACGACGAAGCATATGTATCCGTGTTTTCAGCGGATAGCCACCAAGCATGAGATCTTCAAACTTCAAATAAGTGTCTGGGGCCGTCGATAATATACTCAATTTCTTACTAGGGTCGCGAGCCCAAGTTAACTCTGACATGCTAGCCCAATTGCCATCAAATTCGGGCTCTGTGGTGTAAATCGGCCACTCCATAGCGTGGCCGGCCTTTATTGAATTGTAAAGTAGGCCCGGGCCGAACAGGGGTTGTGTGGCGGCGGCGAGAAAATCTCTTTCTTGAGACCCGACAACGAGTGTGCCGGGAGATTCACCTGTAATAAATTGACCATGCGATGTTTCAAACATAGTTCCCAACTGCACGCACCGATTTACTGGGTAGAAACCTTGATATGGGAGCAGTTTTTTGATGACATCACACTGCAATGCAATCTTGGAAGGAACAGCCAAGTCGTTGTAATCCTGTCTCATCTGGCCAAAGTGTTTCATGAAATCAGTGTGAGAGTACGTCGAAAAGAACGACGCGTCGTATGGGTCGGTTTGCCCCGGGGCGCTTGCATTGAGATCGGTGGTACTTGTGCCGAAGCCTTCCCCGGTGAGAAATGCGTTATTTTGAGCGTTGAACCCGTTGGACAAATAATAATCCATATGCTCAGATATACGAAACTCTGGTACGATCGTGTAATTGACGCCGGGGCGTCGTATGTTCTCAGAAAAGTCCTGATATAGATCGGCCGTGGGAGTGCTTTGACCACCGAGGGCCGGTCCTCCGGGATGTTGTTGGCCCGGGCCCGTGCCAGAAAGCCAGAATGTTTGCGACGGCTCAGAAATATTGGTGCCTGCGTCAACGATCCCAATCGATAGTCGTGTATCTTGCAACAACTCTCCGGCCTTATAATCATCAGTTGCATCAGTCAAACTTATTGGGTCAAGTGAATAGATGCTGCTTGCGCCTGTGGTGGTCCGGGCGGGGAGTTCGATCGTTGCCGCCGCGGCGCCCTCGTACGTCCGGTAAGTTGTGTTAACTCCCAACGAGTTGGGGAAGTGGACCCCCGAATCGGGTACAGGATTTCTCAGGCGGTTTTGTAACAAATCTCGCCACTGCAGCCTTTGCTGCCCGAACACTTGCACTACCGCTTCGGCAATAGTCTCATCGTATTGCAGTCTCCCACGCACTTTGGCCAAGGTGGTGTTGACCGAACGAGGATAAATACTATTTTTTAGACTTATCTTCTTAAGCTTGAGTTTCTCAGTCTCCTTGAAACCTTTGAGGAAAACCTCATATGATTCGGGCATCTTCTGCTTCTTATCCAACTCTTTCACCAGAACATCGTTTGCGAATGTATCAAGAGCATTCACAACGGAAAAAGTAGAAACATGGGATTGTCCCGTCCCTACATCGTAATATTCCACCATCACAGGGCCGCTGTTAATGGCGACGGGGGGCTCTGCAACAAAATAAGTTGTTTGTCTATGACTGGTGACATTTCGCGTATTGATCGAATCTGGCCAACTATAATTCACAAAACCTTTCGTGGAAAGGCCTGTATACGGAGCGCCGTCTACATTAAACGTGCTCTCTGTGTAAGTGTGATAATTGTTAGCCGTCAAATATTTCGCAATTGGATGCTCTCCAGTTCTAACTTGTTTCCAAGTAGAAAAACCACCCAAACCATTGCGACTAGTCATCAGTATGTTGAAATAATCAGCAGTGGAGAGCGGTGTTGCCAGAGAAGTGTTCATATAACCGGCTAACGGAGACGGATCCTCGCCCGGGCTGAGACCGGGAGTGTTCTGGAGCCCCAGTTGCAAGCCGTCGCGGAAGTAACCCCTGTTAAACTTGTCAGCAGCTAGCTCGACCACATCCGCCCAGATCGGCTCATAAACCAAATTGTTACTGTATGTGCCGAGTTGCTCTAACACGGACGCGTCTCCAACACTCACAAAGGTGATATCATCTTCATCGATTGTGTGGCCGAAAGTCTTTGAATACTGATAAGACTCTCCTATCCACCGATATTGGGTATCACTTCTAGGAATAGGGTGCACTATATACGCATTGTCAGCAACCACGCCAGTCATAGGCGTGGAGAGTCCACTAGCTAATTCAATTCTCTTTACAAAATTTCGATTTCCCTGTTGTGCTGCGCCCGGGCGGGCTGAGCGTGTTTTCGATGGAAGAACATCTGTGACGATATCCGGGGCGCCTTGGGGGATAGCGGCGTGGTTTGAGCGCTGAGAGTCCTTACCTATATAACCGTCGTCGCCCATCCGGTACCATGCGGCTAAGGAGGCTGGTGCGATAGAAAGTTCTTTTAAATTATTTGGATAGCCATTGTTATAAATGCTTGTAACATCGCTTATGTTTAAGGCACTATCCCAAACCGACAACTCGTCTAAGTCAGCCGTTAGATTAAAAAGAGGCCAGTATATACCACTTCCTCTATATCGTGTTCCTATGGTCACCCTATCTGTGCTCGCAAAAGTATACGTTATGGTGTTTGGAGTTGGGGTCACGTCTGTCCCGTCTCGGAAAATCGAAACCGCATTTCCAGAGGAAAGGGCAAACACATAGTGGTGCCACTCGTTATCAATAATCGATATATCGGGGTGGGGCGCCGCGGTGGGATCTCCAAAGATCGTGACGCCCGCTGCGTCCTCAAGGCGGAGTCGGCCCGGCTGCGCTCCGCCGGCATGGTCAATTGCGATATTAAAAACTTTTTGGTCAAAACCAGTATCACCATCAATAGAAAAAACGTGACCCGCTGATGTGGCTTGATGTTCCTTTGCTCGAATCCAGAAAGAAATGGAAATATTATTGCTGGATATCAAAGTCGCTAGGGCATTGGGTTTGTCGGCGTTAACTGTCATGTAATCCACTTTAGAGCGACGGAATTTTAACCCATATTGATTATACGGATATGTGCCAAATTGTCCAGTGTGAAGTGTCAGTTTCTTTTGTTGATCAAGTCTAACTCTGCGATTCCTCCATGGAAGCGCGTTGCCTGCAGCATACTCCTCGGAAGAAGGATTAAGAACGCCACGAGAAGAGACGTCCTTTCCGCCGGGGGCATTAAAGTGGTTAGCAATTACCGTCTTAGTGTATGCACCATCCTCCAGAGCTTGGTCTGGCAACGCATAATTGAGAGTCCCCGGGATGGGGCCATCGAGATGCTGTAGGAAATAATTCTCAGGAGTTAGCTGGGCATAGCCGCCGGCTTGAACAAAAGCGGGGTTGTTAGTTGTGCGACCCGATGTCATCACAATTTCGTAATTCTTGCTATAATTTCCAATCCGAGGGGATGCGGTGGTATATGGAATATTCTTGATATTCAGTGGGCGCTTTGCGCGGACTCCTCTGAAGAGTTTGCTTCTCGCGTTATCCTTTGTTGAGCTAAGGGCGCCCATAACTGGATCTCTAAATTCAAGCCGACTTGCGCCGGGGTTCACATCGAGCCTCCACGCCTCAGGCCTCTTTTGGCCTGCGTCTGACTCTCCGGGAGTTACAGTTATGTCTGCGTGCCTAAATTGGCGGCCGCCAACCCAAGCATCCGTGAATGGACTCTGCATCGGAATCTCTTCTTGTTCGCCGTGCAAATTTGTAACTATAACATTTGTCGCGAAGGCGCTGCGAATTGCAGAGTTATAATCCCCAGAGACAGTCCCCTTCTGGTCCTCAACTAGGTTGAATGGCGTGGCGACAGAACCCTTCACACCATCGGGTTGGAGCGTCGTGATTGCCTGATAGCCGACTTTCGTTGTTCTTTCTAAGTCCACTAAATCCAGAAGTGATGAAGAAACGAGGCTGGTTGCGTCGACGCTAACGGCAGCATCGGAGGATTGGAACGTGGTTGTTCCTATGGTGTATTCAATCTTCTTATCTTTTGAGAAGTTTGTGCCGCCATGTATATACTCTTCAGAGAAAGTTCCAAAACTAACTGGAGATCCATCTTGGCGTTTAACCTTTTGAGTTCTTGCATCGATTATCCCCTGGCGCAAGTCCAGGCGCGGCACGTCCGAGGTCCGTTGCCAATATGGGCCATGCACGTTTTCGGGCCTTGGGGAAAGTGGAACGGGACTCAATTTATTACCACCCATCAGGGGATCGTCATCGGGCCGCCAGCCGCCGATGGAAGATGCAATAGCGTTCTCTATCTCATTTATGTTTAGTTTCAACGCTGGGAACTTCGTCTTATATTTACTGCGTTCCAGTACATGACTTTCAACAACATTGCGCACGTCTTCTGCAAAATCAGAAGATGCGGGTACCAGTTGGTTCAACATCAATCCAAGCGAAGAGTCAATCCACTTATAGAACTCGATATATTTGTCTAAACTTGGTATGTTTTCCACTCTTTCAAAAAATAAGTTTCGAAGTTTGGTTAAATCCTTATAACGACCTCGATAGCGATTTACTGGGTTGCCTACTAGATTACTAAAATCTTTTACAGTCGAGAACATATCCAACATTTCTTGCGAAATGGCATCGTACATACTCTTCTCAAAAGCAAAGAAGTGCCTAATTGGGCGCGAGTCTCTTGTGAAAACCACATCGTCATTATCAAGTATTTGAACCATATCAGAACTGTTGATATCTTCCGGAAGGCTTTTTTGGGCAGATAGTTGATAATCAACATCCACAACAGTTGTGTTTGAAACCGGAAAATTGTAGCCAATACCAGGGTGTTGTGCTTCCAAGACATTTCCCAAAAATCCATATTTTTGATTTATGAAGTTTTGGGAACCTGATGAGAAGTCTGCTACCAAGAACTTTCCGCTAGAATTGGAGGATGAAACCTGCTGGAAATCCCAATTCAACGCTAAAGTCTCTTTTTGTGGTACGCGGGTTCTCAACACATCCGTAATCAGCGGGTATGCGTCTCGATGAGGATACTTGCGCCCATAATTTAGGGGGTTTTCGATGTGTGCTTTAAGTTCATCATCTTCCAAGTAATCCATCCAATATCGTACAGCGTGAATACGCGCATCTGTTCGCTGTTGTACGGTACCAGTGAAATTGGTAAGTTGGGCACCTGTATAAACGCGATGCGAAGAACTCAGGAAGGCTTGGGCGCGGGCGTTTGTGGTCATTGTACCACTAAGCGCAAAAGAGTTGTAAGTAACATCCAAGATGTTATTGTATCCGGTAAATTCCACCTCGAAATCTTCGGAGGAAAGTCCGGTACCATCAGTGTAGTTGGAGACCGGGTACTTCGCTGATTTTATTCTTACAGAGATATTCCAAGCCTGGTTGTCATACACATCCTCAAACAAAGAAGTTGTCAACTCGGGAATGCCCGAGGCTGCGGAGGCTGTTAATTTAAATCTAACCGATTTTGATTCCTTTTCGTCTCTTACGGCAAAGACTTGGAAATTTGCCCTATCGGGTGCCTCATATGTTGTTTGGCCTGGGTCATCAGTTCGGGCCGTATGCATGCCGAAAAGAGACGCCGTAAGAAAATTGGTTTCAAAATAACCTTGTTGATTGCTTTCAAGCTTTTTAGGAAAGAAGACATTAGATTCTATGGTTCTAGGAATATAGATTTTCTCAACGCCGCCGCAGATGAAGGATACGGAATTCGTATTAAGGCTTGAACTGTGCTGGTATACTGTACCTACAAAATTGTCTACCGTATTGAAGTTGATTGCGTTCTTTTTGACTGTCGTAGACTGGAAATTATCTTCATAAGTGTGTGTCGCATTATCGGCATAGATGTTCAACTTAACCAGATCATCGCCGATGCCATAGCAACGGATGAGATTACGGAAAGCCTTTTCTGTGCCTTTTGATTTGTATATATAAACTAAATTATTGTAAATATTTTGATATATTAGATTCTTGATGTTGTGCAGATTCTCATCAAAGAGAATTTTTTCAGTTCTAGATGACAGTTGTTCTAGCACATTTGCATCAACAAAGATTTCAGGAGAAACAAACCCAGCCGAGTCAAGGAGGTTGCCAGCATATGGAAGCGCCTTGAAAGAATCGTCCGCAAGATATGTGGTGTCTTTCAGTTTGGGGAGATGTTCTATTTGGAGATACAGGGAGTCTAAAT
>Ga0080013_1002532_pt1 | contig 21327 bp, 30 predicted proteins | sample ETNvirenome_6_85_FD_69236 | JGI IMG/M metagenome (GOLD analysis project Ga0080013, IMG submission 69236) | Marine viral communities from the Pacific Ocean - ETNP_6_85 (SPADES assembly) (version 2) | ecosystem: Environmental > Aquatic > Marine > Oceanic | place: Pacific Ocean | collected 2013-06-19 | reverse complement strand
TATGTCTGGATTGTTGATGGACGCAGCGGATTTGATAGGGTCATCGATAAGTACCAGCTGGGACCGCTTGGAAGTAATTGCTCCCTTGAGACCGCCACACGCAATGGTAAATGCTTCTTCACCTGCTGTATCAATGCCTGCAAACTCATAGTCAATACTCCAATATTCATCTGACCTTTTTATCTTTGATAACCGCACCATCGGGAATATCTCCCGATACTTGGCACTGGTTAATATTCCTTTGATTGTTGCTGACTTTGCACGACTGATGTCTACCATATAAGCGATGTAGAGTATCCGCAGCATTTGCTTGGCAGCAGCATGTCGGCCAATCATCCAAGCTGCATACAAACCAAGGACAGTACTTTTCGCAGAGCCTCGCGGTGCAAGTATTGCTGTATTCGGCCCTGCAATTCCTAATAGACATTCGCTATCTTTCCCAGTGCATAACTCTGTATGCCATTCCCGCATATGCTTAGCAGGTGGTTTACCCATTACTGTACAGAAGTCTTTGAAGTCGTCGCGTGCTCTAAGAACTTCTTCTGATGGTGGTTTTGTCGTTACCTTCGTAGCAGTCATTAAAGCACTACGACGATAAGCTAACGCAATACTAGGGACTGCCATACACTATTCCTTCTGTGTGTTTAGTCTAACTATTAACGGTATAAGTCAGTGCCCATCCCTAGCATATTACGTGCTACCCATTTTGCACGACGGTCCTCATTCATAGTCTTATACCTTGACGCTCTCCTTGTATCTTTACGGTATGCATTGTTGCGTGCTTTAAGCATACGCTCTGTTGCTCTAGCCTTTGCGTCCAGCCTTGCTTCTCTAATCCGTTCATTAATCCTATGTGAATCAAACGCAGCACCTACATTCCTTGAATATGCCATTGCCTCAATTTGACGGCTATTGGAAAGCTCCATTAAGCCTTCACCAGCACGGGGCATCATTGGCATCCGTTTAGTAGATGCTACTACCTTGTCCAGTTTGGTTTCCGCTAATAGCGGAAGTGGTGGCATCTCAGGTATCATAATCAGCCACTACTGAGTTCACTATAGACTTTCGCCCATATAGCGTTGATTGCATTATCAATGGGTTCTGAGAACTGTGGGTCATCTTTGAAGATTGTTGCTAGTTCACGCATCACACGGTCAGCACCAGCAAGGATTAAACCTCGCTTGTCTGTAGAACGGTTGATACGCTCACTGGTTTCAATGTGTGACCGTAGTTCTTTCTCTAGTGCTGCTAACCGTGCAGCTCCATTATCACCCTTAATCTCACCACTTGTTACGGCCATCCGTAGGTCTTGGATATCCGAGTGAAGGGCAGCGATCTCACTGTTCAGGATTTCACGCCTGTTCAGTTTCTTGTACTTCATCTTCACCCAACGCACTAAGTCGTTGAATGTCCCTGGATATTCCAGCACACCTGAGTACACCCAGATCTCAATGACTGAAGGGCAGTTATCTGCGAATTCCATGAAGTGATCCGAATCAGCAGCTGGTAATGTATCCAGCCACTGGTCCACACTATTCAGATATACCTTGCCTGTTTTAGTTTCTGTAAGCATTAGAAGCTCCTTGCTAGTGACCGTTGTCTTGCTTGCTGTCTATTCGACTTCTTAGCTGTCAGGTCATCTTCCTTATCCATTGTCTTACGGTTGTCATCTCCTTGTGCACCAATGCTTAAGCGATCCTGCTCACCCTGTGCACCAATGGTTAGACGACCTTCCTCACCTTGCTTACCGAGTGTTGCACGGTCCTGACCACCTTGAGCGCCAATCTTACCTAAGTCTACTGCACCCTGTGCACCAATAGACCTTACATCTGCATCACTCTGTGCACCAATATTCTTACGTTGCTCTGATCCTTCAGCACCGATGTTGGCTCTATCTTGACCACCCTGAGCTAGTACCTTCTTAAGGTCTACATCACCTTGAGCTGTGATATTTAATCGGTCCTGTGACCCTTGAGTGTCAATATTCTTACGGTTCTCACTTCCCTGCGCACCGATGGTCTTAACATCAGCATCGGATTGAGCGCCAATCTGTGCAATTTGACCAGCAGTAGATGCACCAATCTGTTTCAGTGCTTCAGTACCCTGTGCTTGGATGTTTCCACGCTCCTGGTTACCTTGCTCTTTGATCTTGTTAAGGTCAATTCCACCAGCTGTAATTAGCTGCTGTGTATCAACAGCACCTTGGGTTTGGATATTCTGTCTATCCTGACTACCTTGTGCACCAATCTGTGCTAGTTGAGCCTGACTTTGTGCTCCAATGTTCTGTCTATCTTGAGAACCTTGTGCACCAATCTGTGCTAGTTGTGCCTGACTTTGAGCACCAATGTTTTGCCTGTCCTGTGAACCTTGTGCACCGATCTGTGCAATACTCTGAGCACCCTGAGCGTTAATGCTATTTATATCTGTCTGCCCTTTCGCACCAATCTCTGAAATGTTTGCACTGCTCTGTGCTCCAATGTTCTGCCTGTCTTGGTCACCTTGTGCACCTATTGTTGCTAACTGGTTCTGACCCTGTGCATTAATGCTTGCAAGATCAGCAGTGCTTTGGGCACCAATGTTCTTACGTGATTCATCACCTTCAGTCCGTGTCTGGGCTTGATTGATATCACCTTGATAACCCATCTTGCTTATATCACGCTCAGCTTCATTTGCTGCAAAATCTTCTTGAATGCCTGCCTCAGCACCCATCTTTGTCATGCCATAGTTGAATTCATTCTCCATATTGGCTGCCGTGTTACGCGCTTCTAAGTCTGCTGTCTGTGTCATCAATCCTGATTGAATTTCAGCGTTCTGCCATCCCATTGCTTGCGCTTGTTGATGGTTCATCTGTGATGTGGCAGCATCATACATAAAGCCATCTTTTAAAGCATTGCCAGCCGTATCATCAGAATCTGGTTTATGTTGAGCAATCTGATTCCATATCTGATCCATACCAAACATTCCGCCCTGGGCGTTATTCACCTTAGCCTGCGAAGTAGCCATCCTTACACAAATACACTAGTTATCACTATTCTATAAAATAGTAGAAGATAGATGAATTGAAGCCCATGCGATTTGCAAGTGCCAACAAAAATACAGGTGGGAACGTAGTAAACGCGGGTAATGCTGCTGGTAATGCTGCTTCTGACTTTCTTGAAACTGCTAGGAAGAATGCTACAGATTACACTGAGATGGCTCGCACTAATGTCAAGGCTGGCTATGACATGCAGTCAAAGGCTATTCAATATGATGCTGAAACTAAAGCTAATAAGCTTAAAAATGAAGCCAGAGTTGAAGGCTACGATATGGAGATTGATGCTAGGATAGATGCTAATAAACAAGTACGTAAAGCTGGAATGCTTGCAGGCTTCGGCAAACTAGCCATGGCAGCAACCAAGAAACGTAAGAAGACTTCTGCACCAGTTGAAACTGCACCTCTAACTAAAGCAGTGCCTGGAGAAATTGATGTTGAAGGGAAAATGGAAGAATGGGATAAAGATCATCCTATGCCTACTGCCCGCACACTTGGGGGTGATACATCTAAGCCTGATGAAAGCACTGGTACTATTAGTGCACAACCTGGGACTCCTACTGAAACGCACACCGCATACTATAATTATCTGACTGGAGATAAGGGATTATCACGTAATAAAGCATTAGGCATTATGGCTAATATATCACGTGAATCCAGCTTTAATCCATTTTCACCTAGTGGAGATGATAATGGTGCAGGTGGACTCTTCCAATACTATGATGTACGCCAAACACCTGAAGTCAAAGCTCTTGTTAAAGCAGGTGATTGGAAAGGGCAGCTTGACTATGCACTTGTAGACACAGTGAAACGTGGGGAAACCTACTTAGACACAACATTTGAATCAGCACACCAAGCATCTGATCAATGGATGAGAGACTATGAACGCCCTGATGATTTAGAAGGTGGATCTAAGAAGCACAAGACTTGGCTTGATACCTATGGTGGTGGACTTGGTGCTACTTAACCCAGCATTGCCCAGCCATCGTTAGGACTTGATACTGTCCAACGTGCTTTAATCAATTCATTGGAATAACGCAGACCTTCACCGTCTGTTGAAATGTACTGCCCTGTCTTGTGATTAAGTTCACCCCATGGGTCCTGCACCCAGAAGCCATCACAGAAGTAACCATATACACAAATCCAATGACCTCCTCCACTCGGGGCATATCCTGGCCCGTGGTGCAAAATCCCAATCGGAACTGGAATACCTTTATCAATCTGTGACCTCAACGTAGCCAAAGTGCCGTTCTGCACGTATGTAGCGTTTAAGTCATATTCTTTAAGTGCCTTCTGTTGTACCCAGGCTTCAGTTGTATCACCAATACTGAATACAGTCTGGATATACTTGTCATCCCCACGTGTACCAGGCAGTGTCCCTGGCTTCATTGTTTCAAGCAGCATTGCACACGATGATGAAAAACAAGTCCTACTTGAATCCCTATAGTTATCACGTTGTGAGAAGTAGGGCGTGTCTAACTTCTTAGGTGTGATGCCATTCTTCTCTGGCTCAGCAGGAGTTAGTCCATCCCAGTGTGCGTCAAAGATGTACCAATTACCACCATCATAATCTAAGGATACTTTGGTGTGACCATCTGAAGAGACATCACGCCATATAAGCACGTACTCTTTACCCTCGTCTACTACAACTACTTCATCGTCAGCTAGTTCGCTACTTTGAACTGGTTTCTTCTTAAGCAGTGTATCCTGTTTGGCTGTAATCGTTATCTTTGAAGACATACATTTTATGAATATACCTTCTTAAGTTATACCGCAAATGCTCCACCTACTGCGAACAATCCACCGACAATTGCTTGAATTTTATTCTCTTGCCACTGCTCATCTGCAATACGTTCATCTGATTCCCACTTGTCTTTATAACGCTTATTCATCAACTCTGTGTGTGCAATAAGGTTATCATTGTTTGCTATTTGCAGTTCACGTTCATGTGCCCTTCGCTCAATTTCTGTCTGCCTGGTATCACGCAGAGTCTGCCAGTTAAGCTTCTGCTGGTCATTTGCACGTTCATTCTGAGCTATTGCTACAGCTTGATTGGTTTGACTAGTTGATATCTGTTGTGCAGTAAGTGCTTGACTAGACTCTTGATTCTCACGCTCCCATCTACCTTGAGTTGTTCCACCAGTTACTTTTCCATCCGGCCCTACTGTGCCATATTTGGCTGTGTCTAGTAGGCCAGTCTTTGTTACTTCTGCCTCAGTAACCTTTTTAGCATCGTATTCTTTAATGCCCTCATCTAATTTTGTCTGACTCAGTCCGGCAGCAGAACCTGACCCATATCTCTCGTTATATGCTGTCTGTGAAGTATCTAATTTTTTAGCACTTGCTAATTGCCGGGCAAGCTCTGGCTGCGTTTTATTGCCTATATCGGCTATACCATAAGTGTTTAAATCGGGGTTAGCTTCTACGATTTCTTGTTTGTATAGATGCCGTCTTGCATTGTATATATCTTGATCATCAATGCCAAGTATCCCCATCTTGGCGCGATCAACTCCCGTATATTTCCCAGATGCCTCATCAAATTTAACTTGGTCTGATTGTGCCCATCTATTTACATCATCAGTCCTACTTGAAATAGTTGCCATGGCCTGGTCCCAGCCATTTTGCTTTTTCTCAGACTTGCCCCACTTCTTTGTAGCACCAATAGTTGGGCGAATTTTAGGAGCTATTACTGTTTGTGCTGCTGGTACAGGAGGCGTAGGTGTTGCCATTATGCTAATCCTCTAGCTGTAAGTGATGCAAGTGCTTCTTCCATTCTACGTTGTTCTGCAGTCTTCTTATCTCCGAACAACCATTGGGTGGCATCACTAAGTGATTTACCAATACCAGCACCTGCTGCTATTCCTACAGGTCCACCAGGTGCACCGAGTATCCCACCGATTGTCATTGCTGCACCATCCATTATCTTATTAGCAGCGCTGTCTGGGCCAGCCAAGACATCAGCAGCGCCCATTACACTACCTACAGCGGCAACTGGTGCTGCTATCTTCATTGCAGTCAAGGCGTGGGGACTGGCTGCGTAACGTAGACCATGCCCTCCCATTCGATGGACCCCTGAGATAAGTCCTTGCTGTGCAGCAACTGCAGCTTGATTGTTTAATGCGGTTGCACCTAATGCAAGTTCACCTAGTGTTGTGCCTCCTACTTGTAAGGCACTTGCCCATTCTCTTGGTGTTTGGTTCATCGTGACGCACCTGATACTACGGGCTTAAGGGCTTGTTTCACTTCTAGTCGTGTTAAACGACTTTCAAGTGTTTGGACTGCATTGACCAGCAGTGCAATCAGTTCGTGTGTCTCTATACAGAGTTTGCCAGTCTCAGCATCACGGTAGGTTGCATCAGGCATATGCTGTTGATATTCCTGTGCAATGAACCCATAGTGCTTGCGATTAGGTTCTGAACTATATTCTTCATTGTAATAAAAACTGACTGGCCTTAAATTCCTTAGGAGGGTCAAAGAGTTCTCAATATTTTCTACAGTGTTTTTCGTACTTTCATCACTAAATAGTCCTATCGCTGCAGTTGCTACACCTGCGATACCAGACATGATGCCTTTAGATTTAGCGGCAGAACCCTGTGCCTCGTAGTATTTCTTCTTAGCCTCTGCTTGGGCCATAATTGCCTTAGCATCATTTTTGGCAATTTTAATAGCAGCGTTTGAACGGTTCACTGCATTCGTTACTTGTGCCTTGCCTAGCACACCTTGAGCGGCAACCTTACCACCTTTAAATGAATTACCTCTGAAAGACCTATATGCCTTACCCATGGTAGACATACCAGCAGCAGCACCTATGCTTTCACCACCTCTGCCTGATGGTCTAAATCCATCAAATTGTATTTGTTTCTTAGCACCTGCAAAACGCATTACTATTCCCTACAAGTCTTACACTAGTTTATCAAAACTAGCCGTAAGTTCTACCGATCAGAGATGCCCCACTTTCTGATACACCACCGCCACCGCCACCACCAAACAGACCTGAACCAAACTTACTAAATATGCTTCCACCAATACTTCCAATGGTGCTGGCCATCTGGCCCACTGACCCATCTTGAATAGCATCTGCCCCAGCATCACCCAGCATCTCTTGCGCGTCTACTCTCGCATCAGTTAATAGGTTTGACGCTACTGTCTTTGCGTTACTTTCAAGTCCTACAGCTTGAGTACTGAAGCCTGCCCTCTGGTTAGCTCCTGCCATTTCTGTGAAATCTGTTCTACCACCAAGGAACTCGGTAGGGTCTGACATTGCAAAACGCATGACTATTATCGATTACTACTATTATTTTATCAATAATAATTTACAGGTCCTTCAGGATCGATTACGGGGGTGTTTGCCTTATGGCTACGTTCGTTTCTATTACGCCTTTCATTCTCAATAGCCATACCAACAGGGGCACTTACACCCAAACTTCCCATACCTGCTATTAGTCCAGCACGTACTTTATTCTTCTTAGCCATCGCTGCGCCTAACACTGTACCGGCCACAGTTGCAGCTGTAGGCATCATTGTTGTACTCAACGGTAAGCTCCTACCAAGGAACTGAAGCTCTGGTCCGTGGATACCATCCATAGTTCCTTTGATGAATCCAGTTGGAGCTGTGAAGTCTCCATCTCTTAAATCAAAGTCTGCATTCTTATCCCACTTGAATGCTTTATATGCGTTGTACTCACCTTTACTTACATCTGGTCTGTGTTCCTTGAATTCGTTGTATGGCATAAGGTTACCAGTTCTACCAAGGATATACTTCGCAGCTACTTCTCCTATCACATTACTTGTCTTAGCCGGATCATCTTCACTTGGTAAGACTGCCTCATATCCACCTGATCCACCAAACGGATTAAGCAGACCGATGCCTGCATTGATTGCTATACCACTGGGCACCATTAATGTGTCCACGTGACCTGGCATATAGTTACGCTTAATTATCCTTCCATCTTTAAACGATACACCTCTCTTAGGTACTGTCTTATTGCCCCTCTGTGTGACAAGTCCCATATCACTGGCGATTCGCATATCACCTTCATCTGTTGTCAGTGGCCTAGGTGCTGTTGATTGGTTCGGTAGCTTTACCCCTGACTTTGTTGTTGCTGAACCTTGTGGCACCATTACCGGACTTGTCTGGAATAACTCAGGTGCAGCCTTATTTAATAGCTGCTCCTGTGTAACATTAACGACTGCCTGTGGTGCATTCAGCAGCCACCACACTCCACGACTTCTATCTTGTACTAAATCACTAGCAACTGTTCCTGTTAACTGTGCAGCCTTAGTCATAGGGTCTGAACTTAACCCTAGCCCCATATCCTTACGAGCTTGTACGTCCTCAGGTTTTGCTAGACCCACTGCTTCCCTAGCACGGGTAATTGTAGGGTTAGTGCCCATTGTTGATGAAAACCTTGGGGCTTCAATGTCTTGACCTCGTTCTTCACGAGCGTGCCACATTGCTTGGCGATGATCTTCCCGACCTTCCCCTATAGTGTCCCAAAGTGTTTCAAAAAAATCTGCCATCATCCTAAACCGTTTTGTGCCATGAACATATCAGTAGGTTGGTATGGTCCTAACCCGTGAGCAGCAAGGATCTGTTGCTCCATTAATCGTTGATCTTCTGCTGCTAACTTCTCCCAGCCTGTCTGCCCTGTTCCACCAAGCACCACATCCTTAGCACGTATGCCTGCTTCAGCTACTGAAGTTCCAACCATATCTCCACCCCAACCTCCAGCAAATTCTGCAAGCTGTCTTCCACCACCTCTACGCAGTCCGGGTATCGTAGCTAATGTTGCACCACCCATACCACCACCAATAGTAGCTGCTATACCTGTAGCAATCTTTTCATCTAAGCTGCCTGGAGTTGTAAAACCCTGGACTGTTCCGAACATTCCGTCCATCCATAAACGATCCAGCCATTCTTTTCCCGTGACCTGTCCTAATCCCATTCCCGGTACAGGGTTGTGTGACATCACTTGAGCTAACTGTGAGCCTGCCATGCGACCACCAGCTTTGCCAGCTTTTACTAATGCACGTAACATGACAACTACACTATTAATCTATACCTATTGTAACCACTAGGTTATATCAAACCATCCCTAATTGTGATGCCTGGTTCTGCATACGTGCCTGTGTCCAAGGAGCAGAATTAGGGCTCATCTTAAATGCTTCCCACCATTCAGCAGACTGCTGTTGTACTTCAGGATTCGTCTTCATTTCTTCTGCACGGATACCTACAGCCTGACCCGCCTTACGGGATTGACGGTCAAGGTTATCCCCTGTGTTCATACTATGTGCTTGGCCGTTCTGTGACATGCCAGCATCAGGTAGTTCAGCAAGCCTATGCTTTTGGCCATTGCCATAGCGTATCTGTTCTGGATTCCAGTTAGCCATTAGATTAAACTCCGAAGTTCCTTGGATCGACACGCCCACCGGCACGGCGTTCAGCTTCCCTACGTTCCCGCATCATCTCTATCCTAGCCTGTGGCGACATACGTGCACCACCCTGTGATGGTTGAGTAGTTGCCCTACGTCTATCAATGGCTGCGTTCTCACTAGCAGCACGTCTACCACCTGGTGTCACATTAGCTACCATTTGTGCTCTACGGCTATCAGCACGCTTAGCACGCTGTTCGGCAACTAAGTTCTTCACCTGTAGATCTCTTGTCTTTCCAACGTATGCACCTTCATGCAGACGACGTTCATCTGAAGGTGTTTTAGAACCTAGATTACGTCTAACAATTCCACCAGCTTCCTTGGGTGGGTTATAGCGTCCACCACGCATCTCCCTCATACCTACTGCATCTACAGGTTCAGCACCTGTCATCGTTGAACGGATGATTGGTTTCTCGTTACCTTCTACTGCACCAATGTACTGACTACGTGCACCTGGTGATGGAAGTTCCTTAAATCTTTCACTTATTTGTACCTTTTGTGGATTACCCTTTTTATTCAATACGACATTACCAGCTTCATCACGCTTGTTCTGTGTAGCAGTACGTGGGATTCTTGCAACCTGAGCAGCACCGTCCCTAGGGCTCATTGCCTCAGTAGCACCGAACGTTACACGCTCCATACTGCCCATAGGACCAGTACGGGTGTAATACTGTTGCTTACCTTGACCACTTACACCTGAACGCTTTGCAGCTTCCAATTGGAACATTGCTTGTGCCAATTCCTTAGCTTCCTGTGGTGTATAGCGCATACTATTCAGTACAGCTTCCACACTAGGTTGCGTTGTTTCTAAGCGTTGTCCTTCAGCATTAACGTCATTGAAACGGTCACCACGCTTAGCCCCTTCTCTGCGGATTAGATCAATAGCAGCTTGCATCTCCTCAACACCACGGACATTACCTGAAATGCCCTGTGTTCCTGGTAAACCAGTTTCCGCTAACCTCTGTGAGAATAGCGAAGTAGCTGAGTTGATATCTACCTGTGGGTAGTCACCAAATGACCTAGCACCTTGGATCCAGCCAGGCATTGTCTGTGCTGTCCACGCTGTGGTGTTCATTGGTGCAGGCGCATTCAAGTCCTGCCCTGCTGACAGGTTCACTGGCTCTGGACCATACTGTCCTAGGGGGCCTCGTGTTACTGGGTCTATATAAGTAGGTGGTGCATCAGGTGTTAACGATAGTTCTGCAAAACCTTCCATAGGTCTAGGTCTTGTCTCCCTAATGTCCAAAATACTATTGGCTTTACCTAATTGCTGAATTTCACCGATATTGCCAATGTTCTCATCTGCAAAAGCACCTGGACCATTGACTGTATAGCCCATACCTAGTACATCGGCTTCAGCCTGTGCACGCCATGCATTATTTTCGGCATACTCCCTTCCACCAGGTGTTCTAAGCCTTTCATTCTCACTATCAATCAATCGCTGCGCTGTTGCCCTTTCAATTGCCCTTTGTTCCGGCCCATAGGCGACACTATCGGCTAATCTGCTCTCTACATCAGCAGATCCGTCCAACCAGTCGTAACCGAACCTTTCTGTGCCTTTTCTAAGCTCTGATAGTGCATCACGTACTCCAGCAGCGCCACTTGGGGGTCTGGAAGTGGCATCTGCCCATTCTGCAGTCTCAGCCTCGCTCATATCCTCTCTATCTATGTATCCCTGCCTTAATCTTTCGTCTCTACCCTTAGATAGGTCACCACCACCCCAACTTTGGAAGGCACTTTGGTCCTGACCCATCGGATCTGAAAAATCTTCGTCTAAATAACTTACACCTTTGATTTCTTCGGTTAATCCTTCATCTGAAAGTGTATTTTGGTTCTGTGCCCATGCTCTTTGCCGATCTGCACGACTTGCATGGGATGCACGCTGTTGTTGGCGTCTGTTTTTACGTGATACAGCGGCAAGGGTCTCTTCTTCGCTTAATCCAAGCATCTTTCCAGCAGATACTGCTTCAGCGCCTTTAATCAGCACCTCCGTTGCATCATTTGGGATTTGATGCGGGTCATTACTTGCAGATATGTTCTGTTGACCGGCAAGATGACTGTTATGTACCTTTTGTGCATCCTCCAGTGAATTACTGCGGCGTAATCTATTTAATCCGAACATCCCTTTATACAGATAAACCTAAATCTATTGTAGAAACTTTTATAACCTAATTATTTCACCAGACGCTGTCGCCCCATTGGTCATTGTTCATCTTCAACCTTGTTTCATCGTCAATCCTGTACTCTAATCCTGTTTCCGGGTTGGTTGCTAACTCTTCACCGAATTGACTACCTGGTAATTCGTTATTGCCTGTGAAATCAAAGAGTTTTGAGTCCGCATCCATGAAACTACCTGGTTTCGGTGTAAGTAATTCCTCATCATGTGGCTGGAAGTCCACTGCGATCGGTGGTGCTTGCACTGATTCAGCAGATGTTGGAGCATCTTCCGTTTCACCCTTGGATGTGGGTCCATCACTACCAATATCAGCAGCTTCAAAGACTTGAGCCATAGATTTCTGCCCATCATCTGTCCTCAATACGTCACGCACGGCTCCTTGTGAAAGTTCATGCCATTTACCGTCCCCATCCTGTGCATAATCACTATTCCCTAGCTGACGAATGCCCTGTGTAGCTTTCATTCGCTTCAATGCATCCATTGAATGCCCCTCTGACAGGAAAGCAGCCTTCCGTTCTGGCGAATACTTGCTACCAGTGTCGTACCACTTACTATCATCCCCATAATCGCGGGTGAAGTCGTGGCCATTTACACTTTTACCAGTGAGAATTCTGTCAGTCTCGTCAATTCCTATACCACCTTCACCTGTTGGTAGCAGTGCATCCTTAATACCGTCACGCACCCCTGCCTTTACAGGCGTAGATACTGGTTCTTTCCCTGGTTCATAGACTGTCTCCAACCCTCCGTCGTTAATTGCAGCTACATCTTCCGCAGTTCTACCCGTATCTTCCATAGTTACGGCTTCACCCTGCGTTGTACCAGGCAGCGCTTCTGAAGAGAAAGGGTTTCTGTAGTACTTATCAGCATCTTGGTAGTAGCTGCTGGACTTAACTGCTGCTGGTATATCCAGGTCTGTTGGACGCACGCCACCCATCCACGTACCTGACGCAACTGACCCATCTGGTGGGCTTACATCACGGCCAGTTGGTGCATCTGGGGTGCTTGTTGGGGTGCCTGTACTAGTTCTAACTGGGGGTAGATCGGTATCGGGATCAGGATCTGGGTCAGGGTCTGGTGTAGCTCCAGGTTGTGATTTTAATTGCGGATTTGAGGGCAGGTAATCACCCTCTACAGCAACGCCATAATACTGCCCTTTAGCGCCATAAGGATCACTCCAAGTCCTCATTTTTGGTCTAGCTCTATCAGCCATAGCTGCAGCAGTCTCTTCTGGAGTATTCCAGTGATCTCTCTTAGCTTTATGTCCGAATACAGTCTTAACCCTGTCGCCTAAATAATCCCCTACGATATTGGTTACATTACTTCTGTATGTATTTCCAGTGCCACCACTCTGCCTAAACTCATTACCACCGGCATAATATCTTTCCCCTTTACCAGGAACGTTATACCAGCCAGGTGCTGCACCTTTTCCTGGGAAATCTTGAGCCATCGGATCTACAAATACACTATTGTCTATATTCTACAAAGTTATTTACGTGCACTTGCTTCCTTCGCAATTGCTTTGTTAGCAGCACTGGGTTGTGGGGGCTTATTCCCTACAATTGCCGGGGGTGCGGACGGTTTCTGTGGCGCTGGCTTGGGTTTCTCTGGCCAATTCCCGCCACCACCGTAACCAGCACACTTGCCAATAGCATCAATGTACTTATATCCAGGCCCGCAGATCTTTCGGTCCCGCTGTTCGCGCATACTTAGCTCATTTGCTCTATAACTACTGTGTTTTCCCATGATTTCGTGCAGGATACCGATTTCTTACTCATTTTAGCGAACAACCACAAAGCCACACCAGCCACACCTATCTCTAACTCTTTAAAAATAAATGTATAAGGGGACAGGAGCGGGTATTACACAAGGAAGAGTGCAGAAGTAGCGCGGTTAGGGGTGGTTGCGCGGTTATTCCCCCTGAATCTAAGGGCATAGTCAAATCAGCACGGCAGATTAACTTTTGAAAAGGCGGCACACAGCCTACTACTTTAGTGTGTGTACTTTTAATAAGGTTAATACTTATTTAAGGTGCTTATTATACAGTTGTATCACACGTTGGAATCGGCCTATAGGAGGCCAAAAGTGATACAAAATTTTTGACATGTCTAATACCCTCAGTACCCACACTGCCGGTGGAACAAAAAAAATATACGTGTGTATGAACACAGTAGTGAGCGCCACTCGCTCGCTTTGCTCGCTCGTTTTATTTCTTGTCCACTTGTGTTGTGTCTGAGGTGAAACAATCGATGTAAATCTCACGATTTACTTTTGTTTCTTTAACGCGAGTCAACTTGTGTTTCAATTCATTTGAGAATGATTCTCATTCTATTCACATGTTATTCAATTGAAACACTTAAGTTTCCAACTCGCGTTTCATTCGTCATCACATATGTTTATCTCTCGATAACATTCGTTTGTAACGTTCGTGATTACGAATATATATTCTTAGGTGATACGTGTTTAACCATGGCTAATACGAATTCGTATCACCTTCGCTTATTGATAATCTCCGTTATCACTCTCACTTATCTCACTACATCTATACCTAATCTAGCAGCCCCCGCCACGTATCCGTGGCTTCATGTCTTTGTGTTATACACAAATTCAATCAATGAACATTTCATTCAACAATGCACCATACTTCATCGGTGCATTCATTGGATTAATACTTGCGGTTGTACTGTTTAACACAGTTCCCGCATATCACGACTTCATTGTGTGGAGTTACACCACACCATGGTTAGTGATACCTAGCATCGCCCTTGGCGTTGCGGTTGCAATTGCAACTGACTAACAGCCTTCCCCACCTAACGGTGGGGTTTGTGCTTTGTGTTCCATTATCGGAACCGAGGTATTGACACATTCAGTCGAAACTGATTGCTTGTCAGCCTCGCACAGTCTCAGGACTACGCACTGAGCCCTAGCCCACAAAATTCCCGTGGTACGGATTTAATCAGGTCTACACGTTCGAGCACAGAGGCGTCGAACATTAATCCCACCTTTCATGCAGGACTTCAAACTGCATGGTGGGGTTCCTACCTTCTTAACAGCCATCCCCACCTATCGGTGGGGCTTTGGTTTAGTGTTCTTTATGTGTTTCACATGAAATCACGTGTAGCCACTTGGACCTCTTTGGGTCACAAGTTATCCACTCCCGATGTAATCGAGGAGTGCCGTAGAGCTGCAGAGCGTCAAGCTCGCAGAATGCGTCAAGCCCAGTGGGCTGCATTCAATTCTATGGAGAATCCTTGGACTTCTTCAGCTACTGTTTCGTAGATAAGTTCTACTTTCTTTAAGCTGTTGCTTATCCAAGTCAATCCCACCTATACGGTGGGGTTGTTTTCTTATGTTTTACATAAGATTCTATGACTGACCTTGCTTTCCTCGTTGAGGTAAATCGCGGTACTGACTGGGAGGTAACCACTTACCATCCACGTTCACTGGAGGATGCCATCATCCTTCGTGATCTGATGAAACGTGAGTTTCCCAGTTTCAAATACCGCGTCAGTTCCGTACTCCCTGAGGAGTACTTTGCAACTGTCGCTTAAGACCCTTCCCCACCTATTGGTGGGGATTTGTTTTCATGTACATCGTTTCACTTCAACATGATTAAATCACTTCTTGCCGCATCAATTGCCCTTGGCACATTGGCTGTCGGTTCAGTGATATCAGCACCTAATGCCCACGCAGCAGGTTGTTCCCATACCAGTACTGGTTGGACAATCTGTTCACGTGACAATGGCCGTATGGGCATTGACCGCATTGGAATGGTTGGCCCCCAGGGGCAGGAGGGTGGCATGTCCATCCTCTGCACTGGTAACGGTGGCAACCGTTGGCAGGCCCGTGGAAATTCTGGTATGACCCGTAGTCATTACCAGTCCATGGCTAACCACTGGTGCGCTAACTACTGATAACAACATACCCACCTATACGGTGGGTTTATTTCTCTGTGTTCTTAATTCATTAATTCACATGGAAATGCTTTCCGCAATCCGTAAGACCACCAAGCTTGGTAAGACCAGCACTTGGTACTTTGTCTTTACACCCGATCAGCGCTATGTCGCTTTCGGTGGTGTTAACAAAGAGATGAAGGAATTCCCTAACCGGGAAGAAGCACACAAGTGCTTCACTAACTACTTGAAGTACGGTTACACCCGTATGCTTCAAGAACCTCAGCAGTTAGAACTTCAGTTCGCTGCGTGATAAACAGCCCTACCCACCTACCGGTGGGTTTTTTGGGGTGTGCCCAAAAGGGCTTGTTCACTTACCTTAGGTAAATTCACATGGCTATTGCCAACGTAACTACACAGCAACGTGACGTTTCTGCTACAAAAGGCGCTACATCCGATCTTCTTACGAAGAACTGGATGACCACCGCTGGCATCCTTACAGGTGCTGGCGTTGGTGTCACTTCTGTTCTTGTTACAGCTACTGCCTTACCAGCACAAGTGCTTGGTATGACTGCAGTATCTGGTGGTCTTATCTACTTCGGAGCTAGGACCACAACTGCTGAGATTGCAGACAGGAAATCAGCTAATGAAGAGGTTGCTAAAGAGCACTTCGCCAGTCGTGAGACTGCTGAAGCTGCTGCAACTACTTCATAGCTTCATCCCCCGTGTATCACGGGGTTTTTTTCTGTGTGCTTTCATATGACATACCATGTCCTTTCAATCACTAGATCCTTCCACGCAAGCTTATCTGAATCAGCGAGCAGCTAATTACGATGACTGCAGTGGCGAGGATATCTACAATATGCTACCCGAAGAAATCCAAGGCAGTGATGCTGCCACTATGGATTATATGCAGGGTAACCCCGAACTTGGCGTTGAGCCACGTGAGGTTATGCATATTGAATCTGAAGCAAATGGCGGACCGGACACACCGGACAACCTTATGCTTGGACCTAAATCACACAATCGTTCTATTGGTTCTTCCGATATGACCGAAGAAGATATAGGACAAGCAGAGATCGCTAACAACGATGACGTAGAGACCTTAATGGATCACTACGGACTTGAGGAGGAAGCTGGTGAAGCCCTTATGAGTGCTGCGGATCTTACCGACAGTACTATTGAAGGCGCTGAAACCATAAATGCTACAACTGAAATTGCCACTACTGCTGTAGAAGCAGGTGGTGAGTCAATCCTATCAACTGCCGGTGAGGCACTTGTAGACGGACTTGTTCCAGCTATCATTGGTGTCAAAGTTGGCACCTATGTTGCTGACCAGTTTGAGAAACCTATCGACAAGATAGGTTATGGCGCTGCCGCTACTGGCGGAGTCGTAGCATTAGCATTCACCCCCCCAGGCACCTTCGCTGTTGGACTGTTCTGTGCGTGGAAAGTCGCCAATCTTGGATACAAGGTATACAAGAAATTTGCTTAACCCCCTAGACCTTCGCTATTGCGAGGGTCTTTTTTTATTGGATTACAATAGGAATACTGACTGAAGTATCTATTGTGAATCCTCTATTAACTACGATGGGTGTTGTGTCTCCTACCATGCTCTATTCTGCTTTAGATCAAAGTAGAGCAACCCCAGGACGTAACAGTCTTACTACTGAAGCTATGCATACTTTAGATGCTGGCTTCGATAAGTATGTTGATAAAATCAGTCCTGGCAGAAAACCCGTCTTAGATATTAACTTAGAACCTGGCCAACCTGGATTAAAGGGAGCTTATGACTCCCTATCTGATCCAAATAAGTATGCCTCTAGTGGAACTAAGAAGGCTAACGGTCGCTATGGAATTAACATAAATCCGCACGCTGACCGTGCTTATTTTGCACATGAGCTTGGACACGTCGCTGCTCAGCAGACAGACGTTGGTCACCTCATTAGTGCGGCAAGGTCTAATCCTAAAGTAGGCAGGGCTCTCATGCTTGCAGCCGTGCTAGGTAGCACTGGAACAGCTGCACTCACCCCTGGTGATGAAGACTTGGCTACTTCTGTTGGACTTGCTTATGCAAGCCAACTCCCTACAATTTTAGACGAGATTCAAGGTACTCGTCACGGCTTAGGTATCATGGATACCGCTGGGATGAGAGCTAATCTCGGACAACGTGGCAAACTTGCTAGTAATTTACTTAACTACCTAGGTGCTCCTTTATTACTAGGTGTTACTGCTAATGCAGCTGGTAACCTAGTTGATGAAGATGTACCTTACATGCCTAGTTGACCACGTTCCTGCTCATCTGCTGGACCACCAAAGGCATTACCTAAAGCAGACGTAAGTCCATATAAACCAGCACCTGCTGCTGTTAGGCCTGCGCCTTCTATGGCTGCAGCTGCAAAAACTGCTTTCTCTCTAGATAGACCTGGTCTCTCAAAAGCATTTATCAAGCGATTATCTTGCTTTCGTATGTAATCCCCTGCTCTACGCAGTGGACCACGCTGATCAGGCATATCTATTGCTTGCTGAACAAGGCTCTCTTCTTGACGCCTGTTCTCTGCTGAATTGAAGAAGTCGTCAACCTGACGCTCTCCTCTGAGATCAGCAAGGACACCATCTGCACGGTTACTTAAATCCGCTCTATAGCCATCTTGTACTACACGATTGGCTAAGCCCATATCAATGTGCTGCGTATGATGCGAAGGAACTGCATATTGGTCTGCTCTGGGTGCTTCTTGCATCCCACGCTGACTAACTAATGCACCACCTCTTGGAGCAGTTGATGTCATTGCAGCTTTAGTGACTTCTTCAGCATCCCAGTAAGCATTTACTTCAGCCAGACGCTGTGCTTCTGCTGCTGCTTCTGCTTGCTCAGCCTCACGATACCTCGATGGCAAGTTTATTTGCATACCACTATCTACAACCGTAGGATTACGATTAATCCTTGGTCCTTGTTGCCTAGTATTTGGCAATCGTGGTCTCGGCAATAAACTAGCCATTGTAAAATTAACTTATACCTACCCCTATATTATCAATAAGCCAATGATTACTACTACTCTTATAGCAACTGCAGCTGTATTATCCTGTTGGGAAGCCCAAACGATAATCGCTGCTATAGATACTTCCGCGTTAACGCGTGAAGCTCACTATGAACTTGTGGGCACTCTCATGGAGGTTGCCCCTGGTTCATGTCCTTTCATCATCGACACGGACGGTCCTTACAGGACAGTACCGGCTGACGTGTTCGATGAATGAATAACAGCCTTTCCCACCTATTGGTGGGTCTTAGGCTTAATGCCTTTAAGGAATATTATGTCACGTACACGTGCCGAAAGGCGTCACAATACGCAAGTCAAGTGTTCTACACGTCAGGAATTCCGTGATCACCCTGATGTCTGGATGCCCTGTTCTTTTACAGTCACCCCTGGTGGTGAACGTAAGAATTGTATGCGTTGTATGAGAGATAAGCGTAATTGGCGCTGGGACTTCCCTAAACTCGGAGCCTTAAGAGCTATAGCTTGTTCATCTATGGATGATATCGATATAGCTGACTTCACTTGATCTAAGGCCTTCCCACCTATCGGTGGGTTTTAGGCCAATTGTCCTTAATAATCTTATGAATTTAAAGAAACGAGCACTTTCCCTATTAGGAGTAAGTGCCCTCCTATTAACGACTGCACTCCCTTCCAGTGCTAACACTGGTGAAGTGGAACTACTGCAAACTATGCATGACCTTGGTGTCACTATAGTTGCAAACACTTCAGGGTGTAAACCTAAGGTTGATGGGATGTTTAACATCTCTACCAACACTTTAACCCTATGCAATTACAGCGGTTCGCCAGACTCTAACGACAGGGACACTGTCCGTCATGAGGCTTGGCATTTCCTACAATCTTGTGCTGTAAAGCGACATACATACCCTGGTATGCAAACCTTCAATACGACTGCTGCAAACTTTGCGAAGTTCGTATCGATGATGTCACCCGCCAAGATTGCAAACATTAAGGAAAACTATAGTTCTGACGTTCACGCGGTAGAACTTGAAGCTTTTGCTGCTGCAGAAGCTTACCCCGCTTCGTATATTGCAAAACTTATCCGCCAACATTGTTCGTAGGCGGTTATTACTAAATGTGTATGGCGGTCCTCACTTAGGGCTGCCCACATTTACATCCTATATTTAATAAGTACCCAAACAACTAACCATGTACCAAGACTTATTCTCTGGAGCATTCCACCCCTTCATTAACGAGACTACTGCCAGCTTGATGGACGGTAGGCTTGTACAGGTGGTATCCGATAGCCAATACAAAGAGTACCAGCAGAAACAAGCACGTGAGCAAATCACTATCCTTGAAAACCGTCTGAATAGACTGAACACTGCTACTCAAGAAATTGAAGCGGCTATCATTGAAGTGAAGATGGTCGCAGGCCTTCTGCCTGAATCGTCTGAAACTGAATAACAGCCAGGCCCACCTATCGGTGGGTCTTCGGGACTGTGTCCCTTTGTAAGCAACCAAATGACAATCACTGCTGATTTTCAAATCATCAGTAACACCGGCTTAGACGGTGTAGTCCTTGTACAGCCTATGAGTGAAGACGCCTTCAGCTATCTCCAACAGGAGACCGATCTCTCTACCTTGCTAGATGGTTCCGCACCATTAGCAACAGAAAAGGTCGACGCATTTAAGTCTGACGCTGAGCACGCACATCTTTGGTGTGCTGCTGTCTGAAGCCTATAACTGCAATCCGTTCCCACCAATTGGTGGGTTCGGTTCCTTATGTTCTTAGTATTTAATAATGATTAAATCCTTACTAGCTGCAACAACGGCAGCATTGTCACTTGCAGTCCCTGTAAGTGCAAACCAAGAACTGATTGATACCTTTAATGGTCAATCACAACAACCTGCTAACGGTTGTTACTCCACTAAGAATGACAGTAAGATCTGTTTTCAGCAGATCCAAGGAAAGATTTATACTCTTTCCATAGTCCCTCCCGATGGAGATGGTTTCCCAGATACATTCTTCCTTGAATGTGGTGGGAAATGGGAAAGCTATGGGTCACTTGATAGTACCCAAGGCAACGCCCTCGTTAGTGCTTTTTGTCAAAACAGACGATGACTTATCCCTTTATGGACCCTAATGATGCACCGTGGACCCCGGAGTACCGAGATTCACATAGCATCCGCAGTGCTAACCGTAACTTCCCCTGTCAAATTGGTGCACGCACCTATGAGACGAAAGAAGAATACGATGAAGCATTGCATGAGTTCCTCAATGGGCAGTAACTGCCCTTAAGTCCGACAGCCTGATCCACCTATCGGTGGATCTTAAGTCGGGTGTTCAATCGATATCCAATATGGAAATCCCAACTGCAATCTCCTTAGAAGCACTTAGTGCACTTAAGGACGGAGCACAACCGGAACCCGAAGCCCCTAGAAAGGCTAAGGAAGATTACACCCCAGAAGAAATCTGGGATCTTGCCGTCAAGTATCAAGACGAGATGTACGAAGAATTTCGTTCTCCCTTGATGCATAAGGTTATGGCATTAGCTTGTCTGAAAAGACTAGGCATATGGCATGAAGATACAGCTGAAAAGCTGATCGAGAGGAAAGATACCGAAACTGGACTAGCTTGGGCTAAAGATGCTGGCATATTAAGGTCAGCATACCAACTCCTAAGTGAAGTAGATCTTGGTAGCCAAGATGTATGGTCTCGTGGCGAAGGGGAATCGTAAAAACTTCCAGGCCCACCTATCGGTGGGTCCTCTTCCTCGTGTCCATTATCTTTCTAAAAGATGA
>Ga0080013_1002531_pt1 | contig 21329 bp, 28 predicted proteins | sample ETNvirenome_6_85_FD_69236 | JGI IMG/M metagenome (GOLD analysis project Ga0080013, IMG submission 69236) | Marine viral communities from the Pacific Ocean - ETNP_6_85 (SPADES assembly) (version 2) | ecosystem: Environmental > Aquatic > Marine > Oceanic | place: Pacific Ocean | collected 2013-06-19 | reverse complement strand
TGGAGCGATATTATAAATCACATCAGACAAGTCTTCGCGTATCGCCACTGAACTATAAGTCAGTGACGTATTTGTAGCAATTGCCATTTTATTTTTCTCCTATTAGGAATTAAACATATCTTCCAGAATAGCAGCCGCATCATCAACATGGCCTGTTTCTAGAAGACGCTTCATTGATTTCGTACGTTTTGATGCTCCTCTTGCTTCCTTCGATTCAGGAGTGCCTGACCTAATGACGCGAGGTTTGTTTCTAACCTTCTTGGCGCTAGGGTTGGCTTTCTGTCGGTTATCGTGCTGCATAGCTTTGTATAGCACAATAAACGCCCTGTGGTCATTGAGGAGATCCAACTCGTCGTGACTGAACCCGTTATCAATGGCGTATGATCTCAAATCAGTGGCGATACTCTGCCTCTTATCTGGATCGCCCCATGCGGGTAGTTTTTCGACTAGTTTGGTTTGTTCCTCACGGACTGTCTCAGAAAACTGACGACTGTGCTCTTCTTGAGCCTTTGCCATCGCCGCTTTCTGCGTTTCTTTAGCTACCTCGATTTTTTCTCGTTGCTCCCGCACCTCTTCCTTTTTAGTCATGTACTCTATAGGGTCGAGCTGCCGAAGTTCCTCCCAATTAATCGAATCGTAGTTCTTGAGTGAACTCAACGCACTATCCATATGTTGTTGTAGTGCATTAACGTACTGTGCGCGTTCAGTCTGAATTTGATTGATCTCGGCATCTAGCTTTTCTTTGTAAGATGCCATCTCTTTCTTTTGTTCAGAAATATCTTGCGTTTTGCGGGTATAATCTGATTGTCGCGAATACCCTTTCAGAAGCTCGTCGAGGGGTATTGTATGCTCCTCACCATTTATTGTGACAGCATATAAATCCTCTCCTTCTTCTGCGCGATTATCAGTGCCTTCGTCGCCGTCTTCCTCTGACTCTTCAGGCTCCTCTTCCAATGATTTGTCTTCCTCTTCAGGTTGAGACTCTTCCTCTTCCGTAGGTTTGGCTTCCTCAGATTCTGGTGTTTCCGTTTCCGGGACCAGCATCTTCAGGATTGCCTCTTCTGCTTCCTGCATACTATTATCATCGCTTACTACGTGCGGGGCTTCGCCGTAACCACTCTTCACTACAGCACTTTGCGTATCCGCCATTTTTTGTTTCTCCTTAAATAAATGGGTGTTGCTTATCTAGTATCTTGTTCATGTGCCCAGTTTCAACTATGGACTCTATATGACCTTGTACCTTGTCAAGCAGTCTCATCGCGAGCCAGATTGCCTCTCTGGCCTCGGATTCATTCGAGCCACTGTGATCCCAACGGCTCATTAAATCTTGTTTCAACACATCAAAAGCCTCGTTTAAAAGCTCATCTTTGAGGAGGCGCTTGGCGTGTTCCTCTCTTCTTTCGTCAGACAAGGCGTCGTTTCCCCCCTCCTTTTTTAGGACGTGGCTTACCCTTGCGAGAGGCTACATTGTAGGTTTTGGCCCAATCCTCCGCTGACTTTTTGGTCTTAAATAACCTCGTCTTGCCTCCGTAGGTCGCCTGATAACCATTCGCTACTTTCGTAACTGCCATTATGTTGCTCCTATAGCCACTGGCCTTTTCTGTTCGGCCTCGAGTTTAAGCTCTGCAACCTTAAGCTGCGTTTCTACCTGTAGAGCCGCCTGCTCTAACTGTAGTTTCTGGGCCTTTATCTGCATCTCGGCCATCTTTATCTCCAACTCCTTCTGCTTGATCTGCGACTCGGAGGCCATTGCTTGTTCTTTAGCATTAGGCTCCTGCTGCTGCGATGGGTCGGTTAAGAAATCTTGTACGTTGACGAATCCCATGTTCCTGACAACCTGTGCACCAATGTTGTACAAGTTCTGCTCGTTCACTATACCCAGGCCACCACTAAGGGCCTGTGTGGCGAATTGTATGAGCTGTGACAAGTGCATAAGCTGTTGATCCCTGTTTCCATGCCCAAGGCCAACAGATACGGTGCAGTCGTATTTCTCTTTCCAGGAAGAAGGGTTAATAGGTATCCATTCCCCCCGGATGTTTATAACTGTCTCGCGATCCTGGTTTTTCTGGAGCAGTTCATAAATGACAATCATTAACTCCTTAACTCCGGTCTCTGCGAAGTTCCGGGCTATCAGTTCAACACGCTGTTGAGCGGCTGTCATAACCTGGGCCACTGCTGAAGCCGTTGTATGGGATGTTAATGCGTTATCATTTAACCCCTGAGTATTCTTTGATACACCGGAGCGAGACTCCCTTATACCATCCAGATACTCAAGCATCTGGAAAGAATAAGGTTGAAGAGAGGGAGTAGCCAGAGGCGTAACAGCGTTGGGGGATTTGACCCTGACTACCCCTCCCGGTCTTTGCGTTAGCAGATCATCGAGGTTTGCTTGCCCTTCAAGAACTGCGTAACGGCCAAAGTTTTGATTGTACATATTGTCCATCAGGTTACGCATCAGGGTGCTCTTTATGAGCTGAAGCGATGAAACCTGATCAGCAACCGATAGGCCGAAAAACTTGTGTGGTATCCTAATGGGGCAGAGCGATATAAACGGAATCGAGTCTATCGGCTCATTGGCTAGAACTGTGCTCCCGACTGTGCAGACCTTTCTGAGTTCTGCTATTCCATCCCCATCGTAATCTGTCCTGATGTAGTTCTCGTGTAACCAATATATACGAAGTGATTCCTCAAGCTCACTTGGCCCCCATCCAACATCAGCAGAGGAGGACATATCAAAGTCGTACCTAGCCTGACGCTCTCCAGAAAAAGCCTGCGCGGTGTCGTCCCCTATACCAAGCTCGTCAGCATCTACATCATAGCCCATTTCCCTTAACTCGGAAAGGGTCTTCCTTACGCGATGGCATACAAAGCGAGCATCCTGTATGCTTTTGGATTCCCTGTTGATCAGGAACTCGGAGGGGGGAACGTTCTCTATGCTTACCTTCCCGTTCGAGTTTAACCTCTTAATGACTATGTTGTGAAGCTTTTCAGATGTATACTCCCCGGTCATGTCGTCCATATTTGAGACAATGTGAGGACTGTGAGCAATAACCTCAACGCCTTCCTCCGCTAACAGGGCATCAAGCTCTAGCTCTGTAAGATCATTGTACTCTTCCCGGTTCCACTCCTCTTCCTCATTCCACCATACCTTGACGATCCCATTCTTGGAAAGAAGGGCATCGGTAAACCAGTTATAAAGTATCTCCCACCCTGGATTAGCCTTCGTAAAGACGTAGTTTACATAATCCGTAGCCTGCTTCGCCATGTCCACGTCTTCCGGGCCTACTGGGGCAAACTTAACCATGTCGTCGCCAGAGGCAAACACCCTCATTAGGGAAGGCTTAATCCACTCGATTGTGTCCTGGACGGTGGAGTCTACAAATTGCGAACGCCCATCTATCTCATTACCAAATGGAAGACCATAGTAGTACTCCATAGCAGTCTCGCGCTGCTTTGAGATCTCGTCCCCATAACCAAGAGAATCTGTGATCTCATTCTGTATTCTGGCTACGAGTGCTTCTTCTGAAACTGCTTCTTTAGGCATACGCTGCTTGTCTCTGTTGTTCTACCTGTGAAAATGTAGGTATTCCTTGTTTCTTAAAGAATTCCATAAGTATCTTCTTTACCTCAGGGTCTCCGATTGGAATCCGCATCATCATCTTGTTGGCTCTGTTCGCGTGTGGACCAACCTCTACAGGAACTCCAAGCACCTGTCGAGCTGTTTTGGGCATATAGGCATCATAGATCTTTTTCTTTCCTGAGCCTACGTCCTCTGTTCCCGACCACTTGTTGACTATTTCTTCCCCTACCGGCCACGCGACGTAGTCGTAGTTGTTCTCTAGGGCAAACCTCACAGCCTCTACCAGGGCGTTACCAGCCCAGGATGACGGTTCCATTCTGGGTAAAAGAGGCTGATTACGCTGACGCTCGTAGCCTCCAGGTGCTAGTCTGTAGGGACGTCCGATATCGCCGGATCTTAAAAGGGTGTCATGGTATGCAAGCTCTCCCAGATCGTGAGCAGTTCTCCGCATTGCTTCAACGGCAAACGGATCGCGTCTCTGGAGCCTATCGAGAGTCGGCTCGGGCGAGCTTGGGTCTTCAATGTCCTGACCCACCCTGCCGTAACCATAAGCACTGCCAAACTGATGAACATCCCCCTGCATCTCGCCGATAAAAAGCTCTTTTATTGCCCCTGTAGGCTTCCAGTCAGGTCTTTCAATGGGATTGTACTCTGCTTCTGTGGTGAGCATACTTGCGATCAGGTTGTGCTCTCCTGGTAAATCATGCCCTGCCGTAGCCCAGTGCCCCATCTGTTTATAGATAGGTGGGTACTGCTCACCACCGAATTCAACTCCCTCCACATACCTCCTGGGTACAAACTTCTCGGGAAGCGGATGACCGGCCTGTTCCCACATCTTGGCATCAGCGGAATCAATAGGGTGTTCGCCAAGCATTGGAGGAAGTCGTCTAGTGCCGAAGTAGGCTGATCTTACATCAGCCCCCTCATCATCAAACTCATCCGTAGCAGCGTCCCAGTTGTAATACAAAGCGTCGTGCTGCATTCTTTCCTCTTCACCACTACCTACAGTGATAAGAACCTCTCGCGGTTTCTCTGTTCCACCCTGGATGTCAGCAATCCAACGACCATGACGGGTTGTATACTGACTCCACTGTGGATCAAACTCCCCTCCTCCAAGATTGACAACCTCCTGTGGGAAATACTCCTCAAGATCGTCTCTCAACTTGGTTCGAGCAAATTCGGTAGCCTCGCTGAGATCTCTGTATGTTCTCATCTGAGAGTCGGCTCGCGGAGCACCCTCGTCGAACCCAGATAACTCGTTTCCCCAAGAGACGTGCCAGTCGCTGGCGCGTGACCAAAAGCGCTCAAAGTTACTTACGGCCTCCCTGTTTAAGATAGAATCTGGAGTACCAGCATCCCATTCATCCTCGGGATAACGGAATAGATCACGCGCAACACGCATCCAACCAGGGTCTTCTGAAAGGTTGTCAAGCTCTGGTTGCTCTGACCATTCAGCGAGAGACTTACCCTTCCAACCAAACTCGTTAGCGTACTCCATTGCTTTTTTCATCGCTGACGTCGCAACGAAGCGGTACTGCTGTTCAACGTACGGTGTCAAGGGAGAGAAATTGTAGTATGAATCCCACTCTGTGGGGTTGTAGCCCCCGGTGTTCCTCATCTCTATAACTCTGCCTTCCGGGAGTCTTGGGCCAGTAAGGTCTTGTCTTACCTGGGCAAAGATGTCCAGTAGGTCGCCTCTGGCCTTATTCTCATACGAGGCTGGGGTAATAACCTTGTTGATAGTCTTAAGCGCATCCAAAGCCGTCCTTGAAACCGCAGGAGATCGGCTTAAATATGTCCTGGTTCCGTATTGGTACAGGTCAGTTAATTGCTTGACAGCATCAGTAAACCCGGCTCGGGTGGTCTTTAACTTGACCCAGGTATCCGATGTACCTGTCTCCTCCGTAATCGGAGTGCGAGGGACCATAAACTCAATATCCCAATTTGGTTGATCAGTGTAGACAGAGTGCTCTTTCTCGATCATTCCAAGTTGTTGATGGGTAACACTGATTGAGGGTTTATCAGTAGCAACAAGCCTAACCCTTCCCTCGGATACTGCAGTACTCAGAACAGATTCATTCCAGTTCTCCCAGCCCATCCCCAAACGTATATTAACCAGGGACGAGGCAGAATAAAGCGACTTATCAAAGGGGTCTTCATCCCTATCCTTATACCAGTCGATTATATCTGTGCCAAGGGCTCCTCCTTCGCTGGAAGACTCCATATAATGGTTAATAGCCTGAAGAAGAATGGTCTCGTTAGAGGGGACACTTCTACCCGAGGTGTCGAGTAGATCCATATGCCTCTGCCCAGTGCTATATTTGGACGTTCTCGCTAGACTTCCATACACCCTTCCGAACGGGGGTCTGTCCATTACATGACCACCCTCGGTGATGGGGATGTCCATCTTGTTTCCAAGGTTAGAGAGGTCGAAGTTAACCGCTACATTATGGGGCGGCGTAGCATCATGTTGCCAGTACCAGTCCTCCGCTACGTGTCCCTGCGGGGTCGTGTCTGTCGTTGACATCGGAGGAGCTGCCATTGTAACCGTGTACATGGGCTTACCACTTATTATTTCATCGTGTCCTCCAGACTGATTTACATACTCTCCGACTGTGTATGTTCTTGCACCAGAAGTCCCCCCAACGACGTAATCAATGCCAGTCGATTTCGGGTGCGGTTGCTCTCCTGATGTACCGAACCCCTCGGCGATTTTAGTCTCCCCGACCGAGTTTAACCAAGCCTCGCGCCAGGGTTCTGTTATGTTATCATCCTGGAGTAGCTCTATCTCTATGTCGGCAAACGTCTCTGGCGGCTCTTGGAAAAGCCTGACGCGCACTATATCCTCGCGATCCCCTGTAAAGGGCTTCCCTCGTACAAACCCTTCGTTCATGAAAGGAAATTCAGTAGCTCTCTGGGCTCTGTTTGGATCAGCCGCATCAACACCCCACCCCCGATAGTCGACGTGATAGTCGACGTATGGATCGCCCTCTGCGACAGCCTCAAGGCCACTACCGTATTCCCGCGACCACTCAATCTCGTGGCTTATATCATAACCACCAGTGTCAGGAGCAGCAGCAAATGAGGTGCGAAGCCTGAAAGGTATGTCGCCCTGGGTTTCTAAGTAGTCCAGTAGCTCCTGGGGCTTGAAGAAGTCTCGGCCAAGATCTATCTGGTTTTGCGCCCACTCATCAACCCCAAAATACACAAGCTCGTCCCTTATTGCTTTCTTGGCATACTTCGATAACGGCTTCCCTGCCTCATCAGTGCCGCGATCAACTACCGGGCTTTTAGGGAGCCAGTCGGCAATCCCCTGTAGGGGGTAGCTCTCGTCGGTTTGCAGGGTTCTCGCTTGCTCTACAGCCCTCGAGTAGTAGAACGTAGCTACAGGATTAGGGGCTTCTGTTCTTTGGGTTACGCCCTCAAAAGAAGTCCACTCCGGCATTCCAGTCCACTGAGAGATTGGATACTTGCCCTGGTGGGTTAACAGTGACGGTGCTTTTTGCGCGACTACGTTTCCCTTCCTGGTTGTCCGAAAGGACGGCATCCTCCCTCTACCCAACCACGGAGATGCAAGCTGCCCAACAGACAAAGCCGTTCTAATCTTACTCTGCTCTACTCCAGTGGCCTCGGACAATAGATCGGCACCCTGGTTTAGGGCATCCCCGATAAGGACATTAGCCGGGTTAAGAGAGGCTGCTAAAGGGTAACCCCATCCGGGGCCGGTACCCATCATCTGAGCGGATTGCAGCATTCCCTGCTTCACATTCGACAGATAAGCCTCGGGGTAGCCTTTGGCGTAATCTACAGCTTCCCCATACCTCCTCTTTAACCAATCACGCCAGTCGTCCCAGTCCTCGTTACCTGTAAGAACGCCTGCAATCTGTGGAAGTAAGTTAACCACTAAACTATACCGTACTCACCGTACTTGATCTCTTCGGTCCATTGCGGGTCTTTACCAGACATACCAAAGCGTAACGACATTACTGCGTATCTTGTGGCTGACATTAGATCATCCCTGAGAGGAACGATCTTGGCATCCTTCCTGTGGTACATTCTGAACTCCTCAAACCAATCTGTAAGGTTTGAAAAGACGAAGAATTTGTTGTTTGACATCCTTTGGTATATCTCCATGATCCCAACCTCTACAGAATTGCCTCCCTTGGTCTCTCCTACAGCGGGAGGGTTCTCAAAATGAAAGGGAAGGAAATTACATCCCAATGCCCTGTATTGTTCCGCCAACCCGGGGTTTCCCATTGAATCCCTTCGGTTTCCATCATGCGGCCACGCTATCGGAATAAACCCCGGCCTACTCCTGATCGCAGCAGCGTGAGTTGATGGGGGTGCTTTGGATTGGCGATAACAATCGTAAATATATGTGGCCTCTTCTTCCGGGTCATACGCGCACCAGATTACAGCAGTCGGGTGGTCGTAGCCGAAATCGATACCTGCCACTCTAGGCCAGTGATCTGGTATGGGAAAAGGCTCTGTGGCTAGTTGTTCCTCGTTGATTGGGAACACTAGCCCAGAACCAATCGCAGGTCGCCCATAGCGACGCATCTCTCTCTCATGGGGACTATAGCTTGAGAGGATTTGCTCCATGACAACCTCGTTAAGGTGTCCTTGAGCCCCACTCAGGCTTTTTACCTTTTCACTAGCATCGTCCCATGTTGCGTTGTTTAAGCTCTGTCCGTCCTTTAGGTTGTTCAAGAAAGACGCGACAGTCTCGGTCATACCGGATTCTGGTGTAAAGGTCATGTAGACCATACCCTTCCGGTCTAGCGTACGAGTCACAGCTTGAGAATACAGCTCCCTGCTTGGCTCCTCATCCAGCCAGATGCAGTCGACAGAGCGACCCTGCCATTTCTCGGTGCCCATCTCGTAGGCTTTAAAAAAGAGAGAGGAGTTCCCGCCACTAACGTGCCGAATTAAAGCGACTGATTTGGCGTTAGGTACTCCGGGTTTCCTCTCAGAACTTACAATATACTTCTTGGGAATGGCCCCTGACCCCCATGCTTCCGGGTCATCAGGCGAGCCAAGAAGCTCGAATTGCACAATGTCTCTGGTGGTTTCGTTTGATATGCCACCGGCCCAAGCTACTATAGGCTGACGGTAGCGTCTTCCCTCCCACCATTCGGGGTATAGGCCGGTACAGTGCATCGCTAACTCACGACTCCCGGCCAGAGATTTTCCAATCCTGTTAGCCGCCATTAAGAGGCGTTGACTGGCAAACGACCCAGTATTATGGAATTTTATTTGATACGGGTAAGGGTCGTAGCGTTCAAGTTGGTTATACCTTTCTCGCTGACGAAGCTCTCTTTCTAGCTCCAGTTCCCTTTTTATAACCGCTTGCATAGATAGCTCTCGCTTGTCGTTGTGCGCCTGCTTTGGTTGAGTAGGTCTTTCCAGACTTGCCCCACTTGTAGCCTCCCCTTGTCTTTTTAACAGGCACTAGTTTAATACCTCCGGGGTTTTAGTAACCTCACCCCTCAAGGAGGCAAGCTCTTTTCGTATCTCATCCTCTGACATGGACTCCACACGACTGATGGTCTCGACCTTTTCTGTCGGCTTCAAGCCACCCCTGTCCAGGAGGTCTCTAATGGCCCCAAGGCGCACTGACTCGCTCTCAGCGCCCGATATGAGGCCTTTCAACTGTTCTATAGCTACAGGGATATGGTCGACTATAAGCTCACGAGCTCGCTCCTCGATCTCCTTGGTGAATTGCTTCTTCAAGGAATAGCCCTTCTGTCGCGCTGTAGTGGCCGAGTAGCCAGCTATCTCCGCAGCCTTGGTCGCGTTGCCTGTAATGCAGAAGGCGTCTACAAACGCCTCTTGTTTGGATGTGATCATAGCCCAAGTTCCTTAAGGTATGTATCTAAGTAATCCTCAATAGACTGCCCCCTAGACCTCATTAGCTTGAGAAGATCGTCGGTGCTCCCCTTTTTGTTGGGTCCAAGATACCACTTGGCAATCACCCGTCGAGAATCCCCACCACTATCTCTCAGATATTTCGAAAGAATTTTTTTGGCGATAGATCGGTACATTTCAATTTCATGAGGCCCGGTCAACCACTGAGCCTTTTCGTCAGACGGTATGCCAATATACCGGATAGCATAATCCCGCTCTTCCTGGTCTAGTCCATAGTCTTTAGACAGCATCGCTGTCTTCATAGTACCGTCGGTAATCTGCGCCTCACCCCAAGCGGTGACCTTGCCACCCTGTGGTGGCTTCGCCCTAGTCTTTATCCAAGGATTCTTTCGAGTCCTGGGGCTATGCTCAGACTTGAATACAGCGTTATAGATATCGTCAACATCCCTATAATTGGGGGAAGTCATTGATACATCAACGTTTGTTGCGGTCTGCATAGGAGGAAGAAGTCCTAACTGTTGCTTACTCCGCAGCCTTACAGGGTAGAACTCAAACTCCCCACCCCTTGGACCCATAATCTCTTCCATAAGCTGTTCTACCGGATCAAGACCCAAAGCCTCGAAGTTGGGGGGGCTATCACTGCCTAAAGCAGGTGAATAGGTCGACCCAGGAGTCTTCTGATCCACCATAGCGTTTGCAATAAGAGGAATAACCTCCTCTTCTTCAGGCCAAACTGATAGGGGCCATCGAGCCCTTCTATCCTCAAACCTAGTCCGCTGTCGTGCGCTTGGGTGATATGTTACGTAGTCTTGTGCCAAAAATTACCTTCCAGTTTGCGTGGACGATATCGTGTCCGTTTAAAAGTTTCAAAGGGGGTCGGGGGGGTCTCCCAGGGGCAAATAGAATTTTATGCCATGAACCAGGAGGGGGCCGACTTAACATAATATACGTTCTGCGAACAATACCAGGAGTGGGGGAATTATTTGCTACTGAACTGGTTTGGTTTGGTTTGAACTGCGTGCGTTAGCACGTGAACTCTATTCATTCACCCTAGTCAAGCCCAGTCAACGAGATCTTCACGAAGGGCCAATGTCCATCCTTGTCCCACTGCTTAACCCTGCGATGGAAAGCCTTGTCCTCGTAACGCCTACTCCATAAGGGAGTGTACCCACTTAGGATACAGTTACTGGCTAGGGATAGTGATACACCGTCCCCCATGTATCCATCAATGGAGTGTAGTCTCTCAGACATATAGAGGTTGTATGCTTTGTCATACAATATAGGTCTCTTCCCCCGGGCTTTGTAATAAACATAGGGCAACCCATAGGGTAAGTTGCGTACGGCCCACGTAGCCCAACACAGGGCGTCACGTAGCCCTGTCATTGCAAGCCTCACGGATAGCCTCCCATTCCCATTCATACTTGTGCCTATTGTACTTCTTGACGGTAGTATGTCGTTTAGGCTTATAAGGAGAGTGCTTCTCCACTAGGTTCCGTTGTCTTGTCACCGCTCGCCTTTCCTTCTGTTTCTGCCTGTCGTCCACGTTTGATCCTTAAGTGCTCGGGTCTACAGCATAGACGGTTACCACAGGTATGGATAAGGTTGCCAGTGAAATCCCCATAGATAATCTTATACATCAGCCTGTGAACAAGTCTAGGTTTGTAGTTGACCCATATCCTGGGTGTTCTCCCCCGGAAGCTTACACCATGCCACACGAGGCAATCACCCACAACGGTACTGCGCTTGAGTATCCTGCTAAACACGCTATCAATACCCGATGCCGGGGTAAATACCCTGTAACCGTGATTACCAAAGACCTGCTCCGCTAGGTTGACGTCTGAATGTAAACTTCTGTTGGCCTCGTCACCCCATTGGAAGTCATACCATTGTTGGTATTGTGACGATTCCCGGTCAAGTTGCGGGGTAAACTCCCTATTACTTGTCTGCGGTCTGTTCATCCTCGACTGGTAGCAGCTCGGCCTTAACGAAATTGCCGTCATCATCGTAGACGTGCTTGCATTGTAGCCTGCGTTTGATCGTCTGTTCGGTGGTGATGTAGCTACCATCCTCGGGGATAGAATGCCCACGCATATTGCTGAACATAAGGTCAGCCATCACCATCGGACGCATCCCAAGCTCACTCAAACCACGCGAGAACATCCGGTCTATCGCCCGGACTTGGTCATTAAATAACGTTAACTCTCTCATATAACACCTCCTTTAAACACCATTAAGTACACCTGTGAGAAAACACTCCCCCTACTACTGACTAAAAACCATCACAAAGTTACCTTACTGTCCATATCTCTGTCTCGAACTCTTGGAATATAGGCAGCACCTCACGCTTATACATGGTCTTCAACGCCCTCAAACGACTCCAGGACACGTCAACAACGAAGGCTTGCACCTCCTTTGAGAGTTGTTTCTCCAGGACAGACTCGAGCATAGCGAGACGCACCAGACCCTGGACGTCAACCGGACGTATGTTCTTACCCTTAACTGAGTTAAGTGTTTGTTTTGTATATCTTTTACTCATAACCTTGTCAACAACATAGCCCTCGAGCCTCTGCCTGTACGTCCATTGGAGGCAATACTTGATCCGAGCGTAGTAACTGGCAGGGCGTGACAACTGGGACGTCACTATAGCTACGTTCTCCCACGGAGCCTGCCCTATCCCTGTGACCATCTTGCCAAGGGAACTCCCTACCGTGAATGATGATAATAGCTCTGGCTTCAGAATATACTCCGTTGAGGTGCCTCATAATTAGCCCTTGATCTGGCTATTTCAGCATACTCCGGGTCAAGCTCGCACCCTACAAAGCTGAATCCCTCCATCTTTGCCGCCTTGCCAGTGCTACCGGACCCTGTGAATGGGTCAAGGACAGTGCCACCGGGTGGTGTAACCAACCTGCAGAGGTACCTCATAAGCTCATTAGGCTTGACCGTTGGGTGTATGTTCTTGGCTGTCTGCTTGCGACCCTCCGAGGTCATACCCATATATGACTCGCCATCTACTCCAGGCAGTTGCTTGTCAGGGAGGTGCTCAAGCCCCTCATTACGGTCATTCTTGTTAGCCTTGGGGCAATAGAAGTACTCTGCCCACTCCTCATGCAGGCCGTCGTGCATGACGTTCGCTGGGAACTTGCCATCTGCTGTCCTGCAGTCGTCGATATTGATAGCCCCGGTACCGTGAGCCAGGACGTTCATGGCTACGGTGCCATCAAAGGGCTTCCGGGCCAGGACTATAGGCTCATGCCCAGGCTTTAGACACGTGCCCCACCCATCCCACTGCTTGGCCTCATCCGACGAAGGAGCCGTCACCTCATAGGTCTCACTCCATCCTCCCTCGTAGAACTCCGCGACCTTACTGGGGTTATTGAAGTTATATATGCCACTCCCGCTATTGGCGCGCTGTCCCTTAACTCCTACAACCTCCCGCTCGGCTCCCTTCATCTTGTCAATAGCCAAGCTCACGTTGTGGGACTTGGGGAAGCCAGACCCATACAGCCACATCAGCTGGTCCCTTATCTCAAAGCCTGCGTCCTCAATAGGGATAACACCCCTGTGGTAGGTCCGACTGCCAAAGAACGCAAGCAGGTGCCCTCCTGGCTTGAGGACTCTGAAGCATTGCTTCCAGACCTCAACATCTGGGACGTCATAGTCCCACTCCCTGCCCATGAAGGACAGACCATAGGGAGGGTCGGTCACGATGGAGTCGATTGTATTAGGGCCGAGGTTGTACAGCTCTTGTCTACAGTCACCTACGTAGATATGGACGGTCATTGCCTTCTCCAGTCTGGTAGAATTTCCTGAGAGATCGCTCAGAAGCAAGCTCCTTCTCCCTCGCAATAAAGTCATCGAGACTCAACAACACGAAGTCGTTGGTTGTCCCATGCTCCCCAAATACCACTAGTGGTGTCTTATTCTCTGGTGAATTAGCCCTGCACTGCGCCCAGGCATCCCTGATCCAGTCAGGGAGTCGCTTCCTATGCTTGCACTCAATGCCAAAGGGTAAAGTCGTAACAATGTCATTGTTAGTCGCCTGATCGGCCACCGGACAGCGTCTGGCCTCCGGGTCCAACTCCTTGAACCGCTCCGCTATACGACGCTCAAACCTCTTCCAGGGCTTATCCATCCAAGTCCTCGTCATCCAGGGGCATTTTCTTCGGTGGATCGGTCGACACATAGTAGTTGAGGGATGCCATGTCCAGGTAAAGCTCAAGCTCGCACTCAGCCCCATCAAAGTGCCTAGCCTTGGCTACCGATAGGTACCCATCAAAGCCTGACTCATAGTCATCCTTCCTATAATACCTGCCTAGAAGTAGGACATTATCGACCCTGTCGGTCAGCTCACCCGCCCCTCTGATTGACCATTTGTCAATCTTTTCCTTCATGGACATACCCTTCCTGGCATGGGCGACCAGGATGATATGCACCTCCAGGTCTCGGGCAATGTCGGCAAGCTCGCAAACAAGCTCCTTCTGAGCGGTGTAATCGTCGTGCCTGATACCTGATATAGTCATCAGGGAATCAATGAGGATGTAGTCGACTCCGAAGTGGTCTACAGCATACCTCATGCAAGCCTGGAGCATCTTCATGTCGATGTTGCCCTGCTTGTTGAGGAACCACAGCCTCTTGGAAGCCCAGGCATTGAATGCCAGACCATAGTCGAGGGTTGGTTCGGCATCACACGATGCCTGCCTCCACATACGTGCCAACTGGTACTTGGGGCTCATCTCGAGCGAGACGCTGAAGCACCTCTTGTCCTCGGTCATAGCCCCGAGGAGGAACTGGCTTGCCAGGAGGCTCTTGCCTGACCCGTTGATGCCACCAAGCAAGGTCACCTCGCCCACCCTCAAACGGAATCGGTCAGCCAGTAGGGGGAAAGGAAGCTTTACCCCGGTAATACGCTCCCCACCAAGGTAGTAGTCCAATACCTCCTTGGTGAACTCATTCGCGGCAAGGATGTTGCGCTCTTCCTCCACCTTGAGGTAAGGCTCGAGGAGGTCAATGGATAGCTCTTTCATCTTGGTTCGGTCCTCTGAGACTCGGCGATCTCGTAACCCTCTATTGCCGAGGCTATGTAACGTATGTTATCTACCTCGAACATAATCGCTTTTGAGGATCTTCGCAAGTCCCATGCTATACTTTCGAGCACTGACGCAGTATCCTTACTTAAATCTGGATTATCCACCATGGCTATTACCGCCTGACACTCCTCTTTGATCTCATTGAAGATGTTGTCCAGCTCACGTACAGCACCCTCAATGCCGGTTTTTGTTAGAGGTATCCGTGTTCTCATGGTATCTCCTGTAAGTTATAGCCTCTTAAGGAGGCTATAACAGAACTTACTTTTAAGGATACCTTCCTTTTGAGCTAAAGTCTACTCCCCTATAAGCGGATACAACTCCTCCTATATAGGGTGACACCGTTCTATATGTCGGTTTATTCATGGTTGACTCCTGACCCCAAAGAAGCGATACTGCACCTGTCAATACGACACCAACCATGAAACGAAGAGAAACCAACATGACCCTTACTAAAAACCAAGAGCTACTAATTCAGCACACGGTCGAGACACAGAGAGCTACCGGAAGACCAGCAGAGTTTCTAATAGGCCAGCACAAAACACAGACCTTTAAAGCGCTAATCAAGCGCGGACTCATGAAGGGCAAGCGCGGCCTTTTCGACGGCGGCGGTCATTATCACCGAAACCACTACCAAGTCGAGATGACAGACAAGGGCTGGGACCACATCTACAAGATAAGACCGACGATTACATAGGGACCAACCGGGAGGGGGGAGACCCCCTCCCATAAGGAGACCACATGAAGCGACGCAACCAACGAGTAAAACTACGGAACCGAGAGACCGGAGAGATAGCCATAGTCAAGGTCATCCTGGCCGACAGCAAGCAGGGTTATATGGGGCCACAAGCCTCCGACGAGGGGGGTGATTGGGGCGACCCTGACAACGACACGAGTCCCTGGTGGAGCCTTGAGGTATGGGAGGAGATAACTTGACCGATTCGATTAACCGATGTATCCTTAAAGATAGGAGGTTGTATATGCCCAAAGTTACAAAGCTCGAGCCGGTAGTCGGTGTTGCAGAAGCCTACATCAAGCAGCATGGGTACCGCATCAACGAAGGTCCAAACGATCCAAGGGACAGTGTAGACGACTACCTTGACCGGACCAAATACCTTACCAACTCAGCAAAGGAGGTGCCAACACCAAAATGAGCCAAGAGATATATGAAGATTACATAGCGGTATCTCGCTACGCACGATATCTCCCCGAGCTAAAGCGCCGGGAAACCTGGGCCGAGACCGTTGAACGCTTCATAGATTTCTTCGACAAGAGGCTGAGTCCCAACGACTACGTCCATACCTTTAACGCATTAAGGAAGGTCATTACCAACAAGGAGGTGCTTCCTTCAATGAGGGCTGTCATGACCGCAGGTCGGGCTTTGGAGCGTGACAATGTTGCAGGATATAACTGCGCCTACATTGCCGCAGACAACATAAGGGTCTTTGATGAGTCCTTATATATTATGCTTTGTGGGACTGGCCTTGGCTTCTCTGTGGAGCGACAGCATATCGCCAAGCTCCCGGAGATAGCCGAGTCTTTTAACGACACTGACACGACCATAGTAGTCAGTGACTCTAAACTGGGGTGGGCTAAAGCCCTCAAGGAGCTTGTCTCCCTACTGTACCAGGGGGAGGTTCCCAAGATAGACACCTCAAGCGTGAGAAAAGCAGGGGAGCCCTTGAAAATTTTCGGGGGAAGAGCGTCAGGCCCTGAGCCGTTTGAAAGAATGTGCCGTCACTTCATTAGAATATTTAAGGGAGCAGAGGGGCGCAAGCTCAACTCGATTGAGATACACGACCTCATCTGCCACACTGGTGAGGCTGTCTTGGTGGGGGGAGTAAGGCGCACAGCCCTAATAAGCCTGTCTAACCACTCAGATGAGAGGATGCGCCTCGCCAAGATGGGACAGTGGTACATTGAAAACCCCCAACGGAGCCTTGCGAACAACTCGATATGCTACACAGAGCGGCCTGATGTGGGCGCTTTCATGCGTGAGTGGTTGTCGATATACGATAGCAAGTCTGGCGAGAGAGGGATCTTCAACAGGGAAGCTTGTAATTATATGCTTCCAGAACGGAGGGATGGAGACTACGATTTCGGAACAAACCCTTGTTCAGAGATAGTACTTCGATCAGCTCAGTTCTGTAACCTCACAGAAGTTGTGGCCCGGCCCAGCGACACTGACTTTGAACTCTATAAGAAGATAGAGTACGCCACTATACTTGGGACCATGCAATCAACCCTTACTGATTTTAGGTACCTGCGTAATGTATGGAAAAAGAACTGCGAGGAGGAGCGATTACTTGGGGTGAGTATTACTGGAATCTATGACTGCCCCTGGCTGATGAAGGCAGATGAACGTGACCTTATCGACTTGAAAGAACACGCAGTTAAAATCAATAAAAAGTGGGCCAAGATGCTAGGCATTAACCCAGCTACAGCTGTGACCTGCATTAAACCGTCGGGCACTGTGAGCCAACTAGCCAAGTGCAGCTCGGGAATACACCCCTCATACAACAAATACTACAAGAGGACTGTCAGGAATGATAAGAAAGACCCGCTTGCACAGGTGATGATCGATGCGGGGGTTCCTTACGAGGAGGATATCAACAACTCAGAAGCCTGGGTGTTCTCCTTCCCTGTGTATGGGACAGGGGTGAATCGAAAGAGGATAACACCAATAATGCAGTTAGAGATGTGGAAAAAGTTCGCTATTGGGTGGTGTGAGCATAAACCATCGATGACCTGCTATGTAACAGAGGACTCGTGGCCCGAGGTTGGAGCCTGGGTTTGGGACAATTTCGAATTCGTCAATGGGATATCTTTCCTGCCGTCGGCTGATGACGACCACATATACGATCAAGCACCCTACCAAGACCTGACTAAAGTTGAGTACCAAAGCCTCCAGAGGCAAATGCCTAAAGCCATCAACTTCGAATTTGAGGAGCTTCAAGACCATACTACCGCTAGTCAGGAGCTTGCCTGCACCGCAGGGGTCTGTGAAATATGAGCTTCCCAAAGATAAATCGCTGGGTCAGCAAGCCCTATATCAAGTACGTCTCGTCTTTGCCATGTGTTGTTTGCGATGCTGAGGGGGACCATGTGGTCGCCCACCACCTTAAAGGGGCGTATGCCCCATACAGTGGCGGCATGGGGCTCAAAGCGTCCGACTTGTTCACGATGCCCCTATGCTATGAGCACCATACTGATCTCCATACCGGAGATGGGAGTCTTAGAAAACGACAGGCTTATATGATCTTTGGGACGTTGTCCAACGCTACAAATGATGGTATACTTAAAGTAAGATGAATGAATTGGTATCAATGGAGGACGCTATAAGAGCCGCAGACTTCCTGCGCGACAAGGCAGAGAAGATCGGAGAGGTTGAAGCTCAACGCTACCACCTCGAGGACTTCCGCAAGGTGCAATTCTCTGTGTTATGGGAGAAGGCACCGGATGGATCAATAGCATCCAAGGATGCTTGGGCTTATGCCCACCCTGAATATGTTCAATTCCTCGATGGATTGAAGGTTGCCAGGGCAGAGCATCGTAAATACACGCATCTCGTCGATGCCGCAAAACTGAGGATCGAAGTGTGGCGTACTATACAAGCGAACGAAAGAGCAGGATCTGTCTGATGAACACGCAAGAGGTCTTCGATGATGGGGACCAACAGCTGTCAGACTACAATGACCATCTTCAAATGGAGTACTCACCCAAGCAAGGAGGTAAAATGGCGTACGATAACACCCCGAGAGACAACTCAGTAACCATCTGGTTAAATGAGGGTCCAAAGAAGTCAGAGAAGTCTCCTGACTTTGGCGGCAAAGGCTTAATCAATGGGAAAGAGATGCGGGTCTCTGGATGGAGGAATGTGACTCAAGACGGCAGGAAAAAGATAAACCTGCGCTTCGAGGCACCTGACTCGTTTAAGTCTGGAGCAGCTCCGAAACCCGATAAAAAAGAGGAGCCGGATGACGACTGGTTCTGAAAGGAAGACCCCGACTTTGTTAAATTTGTCGAGGTGGTGCGCGAGCACTTTGGTGAACCCGAAAGCATAAGGACAACACATGGAACATCAGATAAAGTTTCACGACGGCACTGAGACCGTCCTCGAGTTCCTTGAGAACAAGCACTGGTACAGGGTAGACGGCAACTATGTTCCCTCTGTCACTACCATACTGAACGTCATAAGTAAGCCTGCCCTGCTCCCTTGGGCTGTCAAGATGGGAGCTGACTGGTTTAAGGCTAACCACAACGACCCAGAGCTTGAGCTTGACGACCTTATCAAAGGCATCAAAGGAGCATACCGAAAGAAGTCTCAAGACGCTCTCAACATAGGGGAGGAGGTACACGCTTGGTGCGAGAGGGCTATAAAGTTCAAGCTCGGCCAGGATATGATGCCTCCCCTCCCAACTAACCCTGTAGTCAGGGAGTCTATTGAGAACTTCAGGGATTGGGCTAAAGAGAATGATGTCCAATGGCTCTCCGCAGAGGAAAAAGTCTATAACCGAAAGTATAACTACGCAGGCACCGTTGATGCTGTCGCAGAGGTCAATGGGGAGTTTGGGGTTATAGATTTCAAGACAAGCAAACGACTGTACGACGAGTATGACCTACAGGTCAGCGCTTATGGGGAAGCCATTGAGGACATATATGGCAGGGACTGTGAGGCATCCTGGCTCCTCCGGTTTGATAAGGAGGACGGTTCGTTTGAGTCAAAGCAACTGTTGGGGGAGGACCACGCCGAGAACTTCATGGCTTTTTATGGAGCCCTCTCGTTATATAACCGACTAACTGTTCTAAAGAACAGGAGGAAGTGATGACTCTAGGACTTGGTGGTTGGCCGAAATCCGTATGGCGAGGCGCTTGGGAGGTTAGACAGAGTGACGACGAGGAACGCCCAATAGAGGTTATCGTGCCAGATGTTCCGCACGAGGGGGCGACGATTACAAAGAAACTCACCCTCGATATGGCGCAGAAACTAGCTGATAGTTTAAAAAACTACCTTCTAGATCTCGATAGCGAGTCGCTCGTCGACAAGATGGAGAAGATCTGGAATAACAAAGCGCACAAAGCACCGGGCCACAACAAACTACTGTACTTCACCACGTTCAATGGCACCCCCATAAAAGTCGGCGCATCTGATGTGCGTCACATATCTAAAGACTCTGAAAAGATTCTCTTCCCAATCAACAACGAAGAGAAAAAGTCTTTTATCACTTTAGAAGTGACGTCAACCGAGGCCACAAAACTGATGAATCAAATGTGGTCGCAAATAGAGGAAGAAGGTAATGAGGAAAGCGTTTTTCGACATCGAGTGTAACCACTTAAACGCAGACTGGGGTTTGTTGATTTGCGCCTGCATTAAGTGGAGCGACAAGAAGGGTATAGAAACATTTCGTATCACCGACCATAAGCAGAAATCCTTAAACGATGATAGTGGGATCGCCTGCGCTATAAGGGACTCTTTGGAAGGAGCCGACACCATAGTCACTTGGTACGGTAAGAAGTTTGACGTCCCCTACCTCCAGTCGCGCCTTTTGAAATGGGGTGAGACAATCATGTCCCACAACATACACCACACTGACCTCTGGGCTACAGCAAGATACCAACTCAGATTGTCGAGCAATAGGCTCGCCAATATTGAAAGGTTTCTCGGGCTAGAAGCACAAAAAACTCCCATCAACCAGGGAGCGTGGATAGAAGCTTTGACCGGGTCAAAGAAGCACATGAAGATAGTTGTAGACCATTGCAAGCAAGACGTGCTTATGTTAGAGGAGGCATACACCAAGATGCTTCCCTTAATAAAAGATCACCCCAACGTTGCTCTCAGGGGTGGGCCTTCAGATGGATGCCCGAAATGTGGCTCTACCTATATGGAGAAGATGGGCTATAGGGTAACCAAGACAAGAAGGTATCAACGGTGGCGATGTCTTGACTGCGGCTCAACCTGCAGCACTAGGACCGCTGACAAAAGGGAGCCACTCAAGTTTGTCGCTTAAGGGATACACCTTCACAACACAGCCCTTGGGAAAGGCAGTGATTCCGTAGGGTATAGGCAAAGCCCCACCCTTGGCTTCACCTTGGAAGTCATCGAAGTCGAGGGTGGTGGCTATCTTTAAGGTCTCATCATCCTCAGAGACTAGGAAGCCTGCGGTATATACAACAGGACAATCAACGTCCTGCTCCCAACCGGAGCAAGCAATCACATCTCTCCACTTGACTACGACGAGCCTTTTTTCTTCCTCTCCAGTGGTCCTGGAAGAATCCAGCCCAAAACCATCGGAGCCACTACGATCAATATTAATAGCCAACCTCCCATCTCGATTAAAGTACCAAGCAGACTCCAAAAATTATCCGGGGCGCATTCATTCATAGCTTTCTTTCCTGTTGATCCAATTGGAATTGCTTCTGTCACCGCATCCACCACAAAGGCAGTCGTTGTGGCTCCCAGTATCGGAGCAGCCACACCCGAACTCAATACAGTCCCCGCAGTTGCACCTATCCCCGCTGCCATTCCCACCAGGGAGGCTTTCTTGATCGCCGTACATCCTGCTAAACAACAGGCTCCGAGGACCACCAACCAGTTAACTGGCCTATAGCGGCTAATACTAAAAAACCGACGATGACAAATAGGATCACCTTTCTCTTTGCCGACCACTCCGTTACGTTTTTCCACATATTGTTCTCCTAATAATTCATAATACCTTCGCCACTACAACATTTCCATCTTTGTTTATTTTCAACTCGACCATACGTTCCTCGCAAGTAAACCGAGTCCTCCCAGA
>Ga0080013_1002530_pt1 | contig 21335 bp, 14 predicted proteins | sample ETNvirenome_6_85_FD_69236 | JGI IMG/M metagenome (GOLD analysis project Ga0080013, IMG submission 69236) | Marine viral communities from the Pacific Ocean - ETNP_6_85 (SPADES assembly) (version 2) | ecosystem: Environmental > Aquatic > Marine > Oceanic | place: Pacific Ocean | collected 2013-06-19 | reverse complement strand
AATATTGAAATAATCCAAGGGATGGTCGCTCGGCAACCCATAGCTAGCGGATAAATCTCCCGATAAAGCTAACCAAGACTTTGCTCTGTCTTGAAACAACATAGCCTTGTCGTTTTCCATTGGAACTTCGAAAGTAAGACTCGTATCTCCGTCTCCTATTGTAACGCTATCGCCAATAGCTGCGTTGCCGGCTGCAATGGTCACAGATCCTTCGGCTGCAGCTGGATCTTGGCCAATGTCTGGCCATGGATAATCCACAGCCACCATCCCCATCGCTCCGGTGGGTAGGCCTCCACAGGCGCCAACGAGCAATTTCCACGCTTCTGGGCGATTGGTGTAATTATCAGTGCCGGCGGCTGAGCCCGTATTGATTCGAATGTGACGCGATTGATGGCCACCAACTGCATAGTTGGTAAATGGGCCCTGCATAGGTACTTCCATATCTGCACCATAAACATCGTTGTGCAGATTTGTAATTTCAATCCCGCCAGTTAGACCGAGGACAACGTCTTTGTTGTATCCCGTGATGACTGATGAGCTAACGATACTGAAAGGAAATGCCATCGTTGATTTGACGTTTTTGTAACTGAGTCCGTCTTTCCACTCAAGACCATGTTGGACCTTGAACGTTCTCTGTATGAGTTTACCTTTGGGATTGAAATCTGCCAATTTCAATTCAGCTAATTCAATAATGTCGCTGCGTTCTGAGAACAGTACATTGAGAGGGACGCTGGGATTGGTTCCTATCGCGCCAAATGGGTATAGGGAAGCATAAGTAAAGTGAATGTTTTTGTGGGGAGGAAAATTGACACCGCCATGAATTGTGCGATGGGTTTCCGGCATGTCCATTGTAAAGGTGTATGTTCCGTTTAGGGCGCGCCTTAAGAATTGTTGCCCGGCATATCCAGTGCCGCCTGGGGTATAGCGGACGTCGGCACTTTGACTAAGATAGGGAGTTGAGAATGTTACTTTTCGAATTGTCTCGCGTTGACCGTCAATAATTGGATCGCCAGAAGTAAGAGCCGGCGAAGTACGCAGCATTCGTTGTTGAACGAACGGCTTGTTGATGTTAGTAGGACGGGGCGAAGGAGGCAACATGGAGTGGCCCGATTGCCAATCCCATGAATTCTCTCTGAGGCCATACATGGCAGACTCTAAGTCAGGAGCCACAAATTCATAAGTCGGGAATGGAGTTTGATATTTGTTTCTCTCCAGTACATGACTTTCAATTGTGTTGAGGACCTCTGGTGATAGATCGGCAGAAGCCGGAACCATTTGATTGATAACGGTTGTGATGCTGTTGTCGAACCACTTATAATAGTCAACGAACTTTTCTACGCTCGAAACTGTTGTAACGCGGCCGAAGAAAGCTTCTTTGAGCTTTTCAAGATTCTTGTATCGACTCCGATAACGATTGACTGCGGCGCCGATCACATTATTGAAATCTACAACTCCAGCAAAGAAATCCAACATTTCTTCAGAAACCGCGTTGTACAGACTCTTTTCGAACGTATAATAATAAGAAGGTACAGTTTCTACGATTCCTAAGACCTCATCGTCGTCTGACAGGATTTGCACCATGTCGTTCGAGACGGCTCTTTCGGGATCCAGAAACTTGAAGGAATTGACGGGCTCTTTGACATAGACAGCTTTAGATGACTCAGCAAATCCAAATCCATATCCAGTATGTTGCCAACCCGTCTTGTTTCCAAGCCAGCCATGGCTGCCGGTTGCCGGCGAATGGCCGGTGTGGCACGAGCCAGAACTCGCATCCTCTACATAAAACCTTCCGTTGCTATCGGAACCTCCGGTAATATTATTGAAGTTCCAATTCAAAGCTAATGTGTTCAGATTGAGTATATCCAGAGGTCCGTTGCTGGGATCCCAGAATGCTATGTTCTGGTACGAACCAGAAACGCCTTGATTCGTCACATCATAAAGATGCTGGTCGAGGCTGTGATTATCGATGTGTTTGGCCCAATATTTGACACTGTTGAATTGAACATCAGATCTATTGATGAGTGCTCCAGTAATATTCGTTCTTTCTGCTCCGCAATATACGCGCTTGGAGGCCGCTAGAAGCTTTGAGCCGGAGACATAATTGAGTGAAGCCGTGAGTTCGAAACTGTTTTTTACGTCGCCCAGGAAGGTGTTTACGCCCCGGAATATCACATCGTAGGTGAACTGCTGGCCTGCATCACTCAAAGCGCCGGTCACAATGTTGGCAAACCGTTTGCTGGGCTTCATTCGAACTGAGAAATTCCAGCGCTCGTTATCATAAACGTTGTAGAAAACGCTACTTGTGAGAAACGAGCCCGAATTGAATGATAGTGGTCTTGGCTGATTTCGAGAACCTAATTGAAAATAGACGTCTTTGGAATCTGCAGATGTGCGTACTGCATAAACTTGGAGATTAGCTGCGTCGTCTATGGCGCCGGCAGAGTTAGTGGCCCAGGTGGTGATGGCGCCGTCCAAAAAGCTAACACGAGGATCGGGCGCTACTGGAGGGCCCTCGGGATTTGTATTATCAATGATGGAGCCCGTTGGGACTTCATACATACCGAATAGAGAAGCGGTTGTGTAATCTCTGTGAATAGGGTCGACTGCGGGAACATAATAAGGAAACACCACATCGGCTTCTAAGGTAAACCCATATTGTTGTTCGTGGCCAACCTCAGTTCCTGCAGCAGACCAGCCACTTCCAGAGATATAGCCTAGACTGTTGGGATTTGATGAGCTAGCTGCCTGATAAACAACTGCGCCAAGATTGCCGGTGTGTGCAAAGTTGAGACGCACTTCTTCGGACAGAGTTTGGCGAAGGTTATTCTTTAGTTCATAAGTATGGTTTTTGTTGTAGACATTGAGGCGAAAAATATTATCGTTTACATTGAAACAGCGTAAAACATTTCGCACTGATCTTTCTGTTCCCTTACTCTTGAAAATGTGAGCCAAGTTGTTGTAGAGATTGAGGTAAATGAGATTTTTGGTTTCGTTGATGTTTCCTTCGAAAATTTCGCTGTCATTGCGATTGAGGAATTGCTCAATAATGCTAGCATCAACGAACATTTCCGGCGTTTGTAAGCCGAGGGACTGTGGTAAATGTTGGGCGAATGGAAAGGGCTTGTGGGAGCCACTGGTGTAATTTGCCTTGACAAAGCTTGGGAGGGCCCGAACTTGTTGATAAAGATTATCAAAATAAGAACCAATGACATGAGAAAGAAGACTCATATCTCCATTGTAGGCCCCATCGGGCTCATACTCATCAAGGATCCAACTCGGCATGTAATTTACAAAAAGGTTATTGTTTAGACGGTCATGGGTTGAACCTGTCGCCAGCAAGTCGCTGCGAAGGGAGATGATGCTGGGATGGTCGGGTCGGATGATGGGATCCAGAGTTTCGAATGGGGCTGCAGAAGACGAGACGATTGCCGAACCTGTGTTTCGTGAGTTCGAACCATATCCAGTCCACACACCGTTACAAATGCGGCCGCCGTAATCTAAGACAATCGCGTCTACAGATGCGCTGGTTGTAACGCCTTCGTTGAATTTGTAATATATGCCTAGCTCAGTATTGGCAATGTCAGTGTTGACACCACCACCAACTTGGTTGCGCCAGTTGCGACCAATTTCTTGGCCGGATCTCGCCGCTTTCCAATAGCGGAATTCATCAATCGAGCCTTTCAGCTTTCCGGCGCCTGCAAGTTCGGAACCGTCTGATCCCTCATCCATTGGTTCTCCAACCGAACCAGATGGTGCAACTAGGAGAGCGCCTACGCGTCCGCGCAGGCCACGTGGGTTGAGTTCACCGACTGTGTTGTCGGATAATACTTGAGTTTGGTTTAGGTTTCCGTCTACATAGAAGGCAATAGATAAGTTAGAGCCTGTGTTTTGAACCGTCACAGCATAATGATGCCAAGAGCCCAAATCAGAGGGCTCAAGATTCAAACCAATTTGGCGTTCAAAAGTGCCTACTTGATCGCCGTCGCTTCCAGATTGTACGGTGAGATAAAATGGTGAATCTTCCCAATGACTTCCTCCGGCGGTGCCGCCGGCTCCGTCGCCTCGGGCTCCGGTCATCATGAGGGTAATGCGGCTATAATCGGCGCTTGAGGAAGCTTCGCCGTTCCACATGTCGAACACTACTTGTTTGAGTGTGGTGGTGCCTTCCATCGTACCGGTCATCATAAAGAATTCGATTGTGACGCCGCGATCAAAGTCAGCTTTCAGATTGGACTCGCGCGAGCCAGAGCCATAATTGGCTGGCAGCCCTGCATTGAGATATGGATTTTCTTCGTAAACGTTGGAATATTGAAACTTGCTGCTAAGTGGATCGGGGCCCATTGCTTTCGCGAGAGTTCCCGAAGGGAATACGAATGACCCTGTGCCGGGACCAGCAAAGAAGGTGATGTGCTCTTGGGTGGTGGGCACTCCATAGCCGCCTGAAATGGTGGCCGTTTGGGTGCCCCAACCGTCAGCCGACATAGAGGCATAACCGGTGGACTTCGGATACATGTTGTTAAGAATGTATTTGTCTATCGGTAAAGTTTTATTGTGGAAGCGATTTTTTTCAGCATCCGATCCGTCGTAAGGATAAAAATCTAGAATATTGCTAATAGAAGATTTATAATAGAGATATGCAGAGCCAAACCGAGCAAACATCGCTGGATTAGCGTAATCTACTTGTGGAAGAAACGCTTGTTGGGTTTCATTAATCTCTTCGAGATTATCTTGTGATTCGACAGCTTTGTATAAATTACGCTGATCCGTATCTGTAAGATAATTGGTAGATTCTTCTGTTGATTGAAATAGTTTTTTAATACTCATAATCTTCTAGTCGGAACTTGAATAGTGCGGGCTGCTCAACCCATGATTGGATATCGTTATCGTAGAAGGCGAACTTGATTCCATAAGAATATCCTCCTTCTAAAAGGTTCATATCTACATCAAAATAATTGCCAGAAATATCATATGAAAGTTCCGAAGCTTTCATAGCACCCGTTTGATAAGGCAATGCTTCATATCCATCTAATACTCTATAGATTCGATAAGACGCACTTTGAATAGTGGTGCTTTCGATGTTGGAGTCCGCTACTGTATAAATAGTTGGGCTCCAGTTCTTGTGCCTTACAAATAAATTGAATCTTGCGGTCTCGTTGCGTCTATATTGTGGTCTCAAATTAGTGATATTCATATAGTAAGTGGGATTATCAACGAACGTAGAGCCACTAAAGTGATTGGGAACAAATGAACCGGTAGAAAAGTGTACACTAGCATGTGGCTTGTTATAACCACTTCCATCATGCCATACATCAAACACCTTTGTGAGTGGTGCAAGGTTACCCGGCTCTTGGCCACTTGTGAGTGCAAAAGAAGCGCTATAGATACCTGTTGATACCCATGCGCCGGTAACGACATACGGGTTGAGGGTGCTTACCCATTGATAGGGGAGTGTAGTAGGAAGCTGAATGGCGGTACCGGATGGTTCGGAGTTGTCGGCCGAGCCGGAATACAAACTTACATAAATCGCATCAGTTCCAATTGAGGGAATATTTGCTAATTTTCCACGCACATAGTTGTAGAGAAATAGGGTATTGAGGTTGTCGTTGACGCCGGCTAAAGAACTACTGTAGTATACTTCTCCTCGATCATCTTTTCTCGACGAATCCCACCGTGCTTCGATAGTTGGGCGCTGATACCAAAATTGAGAGCCTCGCGCAAAGAAACGACGCGTATAATATGAGTCGGTTGAGCCAGTGGGATTGAACAATACCGTATAGCCAGGAGGAGTTCCAGAACTGTTGATAACATATGGCATTGAAGAGCTAGCTTCATAGGCGCCTGACAGGTGGACACCTACTCCATAATTATCTATGGTGTCGGCCATCCATAGTTCTACAAGGCCGGTGATATCTACTTCGATATCTTCTAAGCCGGTCGACATGGAAGCTGTATACCACTGGAAGGGGTAGGCTGCGTTCGAACTCGCGATATAATCACCGCCAACCTTAGTCCAAGCTGCAGTGTTACTTGCGCTCATCCAGTTGGCGCCAATGTTACCCTTGGTCATATCCGTATACCCTTCTAGATCGAGGCCGAAGCCTTCTTGCCAATCGCGAGATAGAGGTTCAATGACCATTTGGTAAGCGCCAGAAGGTGCCGTTTTGGATGTTGGCGCGCTATACATGCGCAAATAAAAGTTGACGCTACCCGAAGCTGGGATAATGCCGTTTGTCCGATCACTTGAAATATTCGGAATAGGGAACTTCATGAGGGCGCGAGAAACTTCCGCTGAACTAGTTGATTCGCGGCCGTAGATGGAGAAAATCTCAACAACATCGGCAGCGCCCATGTTGGAGCCAGTTCCTCTGTTTTCAAGAGAGGGCTTATAGGCGTTTGTGATTGTGGTATCAGCATTCGCTGTATATTTTTTGATAGCCATTACTGGACTTTTCCTTTGATATCGACTTCGGGGTATTTCAATTCTAGTATAGCGTTTTTCGGTGTAACCATATAACTGCCATCGGGAGATAGATTATCGTTTATGCTGATTTGAGTCCCTGAGTAATTTGTTCCTTGTGGATTAGTAAGGCTTACTTTGGTAACGTCTAATACACCTTTAGTCTCTTTAAGTACCTGATAGATGTCGCTAATATATAATGGCTCTCCAATGTAAAATTTAGTCGCATATTTCTTTTTGAGAGCAGTGACTGCTCGATTGAGAGTGACATATTTATCGGCACCAAGTTCAGGTTTGATGATAAAGTTAATGCCCACATTGATAATATAGGGATCCAGAATATCAATAGTATCGTTTATCATTCTGTAATGGTTGAGCCAAAGCTTCAAATTGTTCTTAATTGTCGAGTTGGTTTGAATCAAAAACCCGCGAGCATCAGTAGAGATTATATACATGTTGAGGTTTCGTTTGAGAGAATCAGGATCTTTTTGAGTACTCACGCGGGCGACCGATCCATAGCGGACGGGCATTCTGTATGCTAGATTTTCATAGTCTGCCTGCGTGACGGCTCGATTTTGTGTGGGAAAGGTGTCGTAAATTCGACGCTTTACTTCGCCGGAGGTTGGGTAAGAAACGGCGCCGAGAATCGGTTTTTCGTTGCTCACTTCGAGCGAATTTTCAACTGAATTGCGCACACCCGAATTTAGTAATAGTTCATCGGCAAACTGTAGTTTTGCGGTATTGACGGTGGTGATAGTTTGGGTTCCGGTATTTGAATTGTTTGGATTTGTTGTACGGTAAGTAATGGTCAACGTTGTATTAGACGGCACAAATCCTAAACTATAATTTTTGGAAATGCGAGAAGGATCAAAAGTCGTGCTACTAATATAGTCTTTGCCAAAAACATCCATGGCCACTGATTGTGGATCTGCGATGACATTCGACGCTCCAGAGTCTCCGCTTCCAAACTGTAAGTAAGCACCGTTTCTATTTCTCTCAACAGTAAACTTGCGAGATACCAAATACGGCTTCAAAATAGAAGGAACATTATCGTTTTTGAAATTGGGATTAGCTACCTCTTTGAAGATCATATCTTGAGCTAAGTAATCCACCTCGAAATACTCGTTGCCTTCCGCATCAATAACAGAAATAATCTCAGAAATGTTTGGGGACGCCAATTGAAGCTTGAGAAAGCGTTGGTAAGTGTTGACTGTGATGGACTCTTTGCCGAGACGTCCAGATACGACTGTCCCCGTCGCCTTGATGGCGTACCATGTTGGGGCGCCGGTGCTCTCATTGACTTTGGCAACAATAGTCACGTTTGCAGGATCGTTGAAATCTACATTGGCAGTAAGCATAAAAGCCAGTCCACCTTCCGACGAAAATGAGGTTCCTTGAGTTAGTACGGGTATATAATCTGTATCGGGGCCAATGCCAGTAGAGGATGCAGGTACCAGGACAAACAGCGATACTTCGCCGTAGGTAGAAGGGCGCCCTTGAGTTTTATAACCTAAAATGCGGCCATGGCGGACCACGTTATCATATTGATAAGCTGTGTCTAAGAAGCACTCATTGACATTATAATCCAGATAGAATGAAAGCTGATCTCCCACATATGCTACTGCATCTAACATCATAGAGCCGAAAGAGCCCTCCGAGAAATCTTGTAGAGTATCCGGGTAAAACCGCTCTACAATACCCATTAAGTCATTGCGAATACTTTCATATTCCCGATGGGTATAATCTATGGGTAAAATCTTTTTCTGTTCATCTGACATATATTATAGCGTCTCCTTATAAGGCTAAGTTCATGGTTGAAGAGAGCCCCAATCGCGGTATAGAGTATTGTAAACTAATTTGCATATGGCCACTATCGGCGTTAGAAGTATCAAAGAAAATATTTCCTACTCTTATATACGGCATATAGATGCGAACTTGTTGGTGAATCTTGGCCGAAATGTCGGATTCTACGCCGCTATGAAAATTTTGAAACAAATAACGCTTTAGTCCCACACCGTAGTTAGGGATCATAACACGCTCTCCTGGCAATGTCAAGAGAAGCATCTTTAAATTTTGTTGTGCCGCAGCTGCCAAACTGCTGATCATCTGGTATCCGCCCTGGGAATTGTATCTTAGTGGTAATTTTACTGCTATTGATGACATAACTTACTCTTTTTATAAATAGATTTATAAATTTTTCTTTTCACACATTTTACCATCTGCATCAAATGGGTTGGAGCGAAGTTTCCGTTTTTTCCACCAAGGAAGTAGTTGTACCCCTGCTGGAAAAGTTAGGCTAGATTTTAAATTCTTTATCCAAGTACCGCTTATATTAAAATCAAAATTGAAATCAAAGCCGTGCGCAGAATAATAATACGTCTTGAATATACGCTTAATCCTGGCCTTAGAATTCCGCAACAATACTTTGTCCCACTTTCTCCATTCCAGTGAAAAGGCTGCGCCGGCGTCAAGGCTTCGGGGATCCCAGCCTTCTTCACCGGGCACCAACGTTGGGTTTTCGCCGCTCGCATCCACATAGCTTCCAGGATGGTGGCTAGGATTAGTTGATGTTGCATCCGAGAGACTCACCATTTTTTCGCCAATGGCACTTAAAAATGCTGCGTCATTATAAATTGCAGTCATCGCCGTCATCTTGGGAAGACCTAAGATATATCGATATACTAACATAAACTTTTCTTCTTTAATCAAATTATGAAGGAGACACAACAGCAATTTACTATCTCCATCCAAGGCTTCTGCCTGATCAATTGCGGTATCGAGCGCATTGACTTCGGTGGTTACTATAGGAATTTTCTGGCCGTTGAAGTTAGCCGAATATTGTAGGCCATGGCGCACTCCTAAATCTCCTTTAATCCCCACTACTTTGCCATTAGAATTGGTTACTAATTCCATGGCGCCAGGATAGATCTCAGAAATATTGGCTAATGAGTTATTGCTCTTGATCATATTCATCGCATCGCGGGTAGAGTATTTCACGCCGTTAATGCTTGTATATTTCTCAATAATGAAAGGTTTTGAGGACGTTGGTTGATAGCCATAATCTTGGATATCGCCGATAGGAATCACTACTCGATCTGCTTTGGGTTTAAGGGTGCCGTGCGGAGTGGAAGTGTGCTGTTCGCCTTCCATATAAATTACATTATTTTGTGCGTCTGTATGTGCGTGGTAGTATCCTACGTAATCTTCGTCATTTTCGGTAACAAATTCTCCACCATTGGTATAATCGGAGCCCTCGGTTATAAACTGAGGTAATTCTTCTTTGATGTCGGGCTGATCTATATCTAAGTCAATGCCCCCCTCAGTGAACTCTTGCAATAAGTAAAAAGCAAGATTATTGATTTTAGGAGCCACTCCAATAACATCAAAATTATCTATGAGGCTTTTTCCAACGATATCCAGTTGCTCCCGAACCATTTCTGTTACAATAATTTTTGCATCTTCTTCAGTTTGTCGAATTGCTTCGAAATTCTTTTCTTCTCGATAACTACTCAAAGTAGTAAGCCATCCGACCTCAGCGTCGGGGGCATTTCTCAAATCTTGTTTAGTCGGAAATTTATAGCTGTCTTGGTAATCATTAAGGCGCCGAAAGGCTGCTAATACTTGTGGAGTCGGGGTATCAATGTCTCCGGTGTTTGGATCAATTCTACGAGAGTAAGTCTGGACACATTGTTCTAAAAAGGAATACCAAAATTCTTGATCTTTGAACAGGGTGAACGCTTCCCAAAAAGGCGCTTGAGCATCTTTGAGACCTTTTTCCATATCTTCCACAACATAAGCTGCAACAAGATTACTATAGTTTTCAGGGAATTCAGGTTTTATAGTAGCATAGGTGCCTAGGCCTTTGATAAAATGGGTTGTTGCAAAAATTCGTAATGTGGCTGTGATCAGCCCTTCCATGCCCGACACTGCAGGTCGTTCCATAATACGATTGTATGGAAGTTCTAACTCACAATCTCGGTCACCTTTTAGCCTCTCATCTTCAGGGATAGAAGGATAGCGCTGGCTCATGGTTTGTTGGATGTCTTTGAAGTTTACTAATTCTTCTCTAGAAGGTTTGCACCCACTCAACTCCGGGAACATAACATCTAAAAATCCCAACCAACCTTTGTTTTCGAGAGGAGCGATATAGATAGGGGGGCTCATATAGGAGCCACCGAATTGTGGCGGAGGCAAGTAATAAACGCGATTTGGTCCAGGTCGGCCATTATATTTCATTTGCCATTGATATCCACTAATTCCAAGTACCCCGTCTTCTTCTTTGAAATCACTATCGTAATAAGATGTGGGCTCGCTTCCGGCCTCGTCAAGTACATATTTCAAATCATCCGTCGTGATATCATCCCAAGTGGCGCCATATTGCCACGCAGCATTGTCGTCACTCGCCACTAATTGCGAGATAGAGTTTAATAACGTAGCCATGACATCATTATACCATGTCTCTACATTTGCTATATTTTGGGTGTTCCCTCCTGCTTCTAACATCTCGTGCAATAAAGCTACTTGTGGGGCATAATCGCCGCCAGTCTCAAAAGCGGTGAGCAAGCTAGGATATTCCTCCAGCGATATGTTATCCAGAGTTTCATCCACTCCGATAAACTCGAAGGCTAATGATTTATTTATAGGGGTGTCATCAGTAAGAAGATTAGCATCCACCGTCGATACTGGATCTGTTGCGCTTCCATGGGGTTCTTCGTATTGGCTATTATTTTGCGCACTTTCGTCCAGGGTTTTCTTATATTCGGTGAGCTTAATGCGTGTTATGTCTATCCCGATATTGCGAATGCCTAGGCTTCCAGATACCAATTCTCCCATATATAACTCTAAATCGAACGCAAAGTTCCAGCGATTATCAGCTGAGGGCCATGAAGAACCTGCTGGTGGGGCTGCATTGGCCCACTGATCTCCATAGCCTTCGGCATTGTTGTAATAAGTCAGAGTAGCATCGGGATATTTCTTTCGAGCTAAGTGGGTAAAGGTAATTTGCTCTTTCTTCCAGTCTACATCTATATTGACATTATATCCATATTCGGGGAGCAGTGTTAGATTTACATCCAAATCAAAGGGATTGTAGCCTTGGCCAATATTCAAGCTTCGCAAAGACTTAGCAAACGACGAATCAGGCTCGACAGTATTATTTGAATCAAATACTAAGGCCGAGCCGGCCATTTGCTGTTGAAGCCAACCGCCAACTTTGATAGGAAAGCCTCCTTTTTGATCATCAGGACCATCATACGTATTCCAAAACCACCCTGGGGAATCTACGTAATAATCGACATATTGCTTGCGGCCGATGTCCCATCTCTTTTTACGATTATGGGTACTTAGAGGATTTCCCATTGTGTCAGACAGGACCATATTGAGAAGGCCCCAGTCAGATTCAAAAAACGGTCCGTTTCCTAACATGTCTTGCGCGAAATCTATTTTGACCTGCTCTAAGTGCTGACTCAAAGTGGTTGTGGCAACAGCTATAGCCTCTTTAGGCTCAAAAGGGACAAGGCCATTATCACAACCGGGAGAGGACATGATAGGCGGCAAGAAAGCTCCTCCTAAAGGCTGCTGCTGCATCGCCTTTGCCAATGGTCCTAGTTGATCTTCTGTATCACAGAGATAAGAAATTTGGGCACTACTAGCGCGGCCGCTCAGAATCTCACTACGGCGTTGGCAAAAGGCTTCAAATTGTTCGGGGGTGGCACAAGCACAAGGATTGGCGGGAGTAATATCATCTTCTGGGATAGAGTTGACAAAATCGCTTAGTTGTTGGCGTGCGGAGAGGGGCATCAGATTGCCGATATTTTTGAAAAAGGAATTGATAGATTGCCGGTTGTTGAATGCATCTTGATATTCGGGATATTCATAGCGCACCAAGTTCAGAATCACATCAGATATGGCGGTTGATGGCTTTCCTAACATCGCATTAGCCAACTCGGCGCGAGTAGTGGACATCGAGAGATCATTGCTGAAATTGAGAGCCTGCTGTTGGTCTGACAATGCAACCGCTCCGGGGCCCAGAGTGCCCAGGACATCTATAATAGCCTGATCTGCGTCTCCTCCGGGTCCGCACAGGGTCTCTTTGATTAGATCCCTAAACGTTGCGTCGGTAAAGGCTGCTTTCCCGGCAATTGCCACAGCATTGCATGCAGTAGAACTAATTGTGCGGCAGACTCTGAGCAAAATATTCTGAATCATTCTCAAGACGGCTTCATTTACAGCCGTGATTGCTGCTGCTTTCAGGGGTTTGAGTAAATCTTTAGTCTCGGGGAACCACCCAAAGGGATTCTCCAACCGGGGTAATCTAATGTCTTCGATATCAAGACAAGCTGGTAAATTGGGATCCTTGATCCATGTCCACGTATCATTTTTACCCGGTGGGGGAGGTACCGGGCAATCTAGAGTTGCAATCACTTTGGCAACAATTTCGGCTCCAGGAAGTTTGTTTAGCTGTTCAATTATGAAAAGATAACCATCTTTATAAACTTCTAACATTGCTTCGATATAGAATTCTATTACTTGATTATTGCTATATTCGCCATTGGTTTGAGCTTGTAAATCAAATGCTTGTGCAAGGGTGCGTGTAGAGCGTTGGGATTGGCCTGCGGCCAGTTTGCCCACGCCGGGGGGCGGTGCTGCAGCTGTAGATTGGTCTTTCATTCCATCGACGGCGGCTGTGAGGCTAACACTCGTGAGCACCGGTGTTTCATAAGTGTCACCTTCCTCAAATTCTTTTTCTTTTGTTTCGTCTTTTATGAAGGCTTCTTTTGTGCCTTCTATCACATCACTAGTTTGTTGAAGTCCCGATTGGGCACCAAAAATATCTCCAGAAGCCAGTTTCTTTTTAATAAGCTGCTCAATTTGTTCTTGTTTCTCCGGAGGTAAACCAATGAACAAGGAACTTAAATCAACAGGACTCATTCCCTGCAGTGCGGCCTTCACTATTTTGGCTAGTGCTTGTTCTAATGTCATTCCCTTGAAAAGGCACTTGATGGCCTCCATCATTAAAGATTGCATGCCGCATGCTTTTACACGATCTAATTTATCAAACATGTCATCGAGGGAATCCTCAGACGTACCTTCAGGCGCGTCGTCATCACGAGAAGAGAATATTGTACAGAGATTGGCGCTTTCTCCCAATGATTCATAGGCTCGTTGTTGAGCTACTGCTAATAAGTTACGTTCAAAAGGCTTGTCAGGTTCATTAGGATCACTAATGCCAAAGAGGCCCATTTTTTCTAATTCTTTTTCTAATTTGGCTGGATCTTTGTAACATAAATTCTGGTGGAACTTATACATGATAGCATCTGCAAGCCCGAACGTTTCATCGAGGAGATCTTGGCCGAGCTGTTTTCCTTCTTTCGCTAGCGCCTCTTTTATGCAACTTTTGATTTCTTGTCTTGCACCATAGCTGCCGGCATCTCCGCCGGGATCTGATGGTTCACCGGTGAGGGCATCTGTAGAACTAATGGGAGAATAGACAACGGGGTAGGTATATTCTATTAGAAACTCTAGCCAGTTTTTTGGGGCACGGGCCCGCAGATCGGTCTCCATGGCATCTAATTGAAGGAGATATCCCATCGCGGTGGGGTCTTTGAAGGCTGATTTTTTGCGTAAAGCATTCAGGCGCTTTCCTTCGAAAACGCGCGGCGTTTCTTTACAGCCTTGGGTGAACACTTCAAGTTTGGTTAGTTTATTCTTAGCCCCACATACGAATGTAATCTTGGTAACAGCATCTTGAAATCCTGGCCAACCGATGCCCGGAATCTTTAGGTCTTTTTTGTTCAAAAATGATTCAAGCTGGGGGAGTACGTCGGCTAAAATCGAGTTGCCAAAACCAGTATCACCATAATTTCCTAGTTCAAATAAACGATTGGAATCTACAAAGAACAGATTTCCTTCTTCTACAAAACGATAGATTTTTAGATAGTTGTTGTATTGCCAAAGTGCTTTCCGAACTGTCATGAGTTTACCGAACAAATCGACAGCTTCATAGGTTACACTTCCGCCGCCTCCGGGTTCTTCTTTCTCATCTGTCTTTTCTTCTTCATCTTCTTCGGTGCCGGCGGGCAGCGACTCCAAAATATCTGCTGGGATTGAATAAAGTAATTTAAGGCGCGAATTGGGTCGTGGTGCTAAATCAAAATCACTTGAATAAAGTCCTTGCTGCATTGTAGCGCGAGTCTCGGCAGAATTTTCTTTTTCATAAATCGTCAAGAGCGAGTCAATTGCGTCGGATGCATACAGTTCATAAGTCGCTTGCAATGCGGCCGCATGCGCCGAATCAGTGGCGCCTTTCGGGGCGCCAGTAGTAGTAAGCGGAGTCGGTACGGTAATTTGATAGTGACAATTCATTTCATTAAGAAACGGGTCTTCTATCGTGAGATTTTTCCAATTTGGAATCGACGCGTCGGGATTTGGTACACATGTGGTGCACAATTCCTGTACTTGGACCAATTCATCTTCACAAATATCTAGTAGGCCATCGTTGTCGCGATCTTGCCATTTTATAAATTTAGATTCTGCCATTGTTTTCCTAGTTAGCGTTTACATTAGAGCTACAAATATACTTATACCCATAACGATATAAATAATCAATTTCCCAAAACATTGCCTTAACTCGTGTATGATATAAGCTATTGATAACACTCGTCAATTGTTGATTGGTTACGGGCACAACAGCTGATGCCACCCATGGTCTATAAGGATCTACTCCGACCACGCCGTTGAATCCGGTTTGAATTAAGCCCAAATTAAAGACAGCACTCCATAATTCTCCCACAATGTTGATGAGTTCTTGAAGGCCGTGTTCTAAGTTCTTACCCTTGACGACAGGCTGTAGTGAGGGGATATTTTCTGTTGAAGCGCCCCACGCCCCTTTAACTTTGGCGATACTTGTATTATTGCCGGCTATGAGATCGATAGGGGCTGCAATGGGACATGGCTTGCCGGTTGATAAGGTTTCACCGGTGGCACCAAAGCCGGTGGTGCGAGGACTTTTGCCGGTAACGATCTTTATTCCGCCGCGGCCGATAAGACGAATATTGTCGGCTTTCAATACCACCGCCGAACCTTCATTGATAGTGCCGACTTTGCCGGGAGCTAAATCAAAATTCTTATCTGCGCTAGTATTGCGACTGATATAAATTCGGGCGGCATCGCTGAAAAAGTTGTTATGGATAAGCATGCCCGGTTTGGTGCCGGCGCCGGATGCGCCGCGGCCAACGACCATATCGATGGTTGCTGATCCGCTGACAGGGCCATATGCACCCTTGCCGGAGGCGAGATTTCCACTTCTATCGCGACCAAAAACGATTTGAGTATCTTTTTGGCCTAATATTTTTTCGGCTCGCGAAGGAATAAAGATAGGACCTTCAGGCGGGGGGTCAGAATGAAAAAAGGGACTATCGCTCGGTGTTGTAGAAGTTTTTTGGCTTTCTAGTAAGTTAAGCCAGTATTCCTTCTCGTGACGTAGATCCGCCTTTTCCTCACCTTGAGGACCCATATATTCAAAATTGTCAAAATTGTCTGCCATATTCTTCTTTTTCTTAGCCAGTGAGATTCGCGTACGCCTGGATGTATGCGGCTGTTCTGGTGGCTCCCTGGGCGGTGCCGCTGCCCATAACCTTGACACGCTTCCAAACACCAACTACACCAGTTTGGCCGCCTTTGACATAGGTCAAATGGTTTGCGGTCCCCTTCCCCGGAGTGCCCCCAGGGATGTTGGCCGGAATATCATTAGTTTTGAAAGCTAAGGTAACTGTGCTTTTACCAATTCTGCCACCTTCATTCCCTCCGTATACGTTCACATTAGTTGTCATCGTGCGATCCAGCACGTCGCCGGCTTGGGTTTTTCGGATTTTCCAGGGATCATCAGCTACCACGGCCATGTGGGCCGGCAACCAGGAACCTGCAGCGTTATAACTTTTGGGTGGAAGATCATCATACGATTTGAAGCCACTCGCCTCGCCTTTTCCGGGGCCACGAATATTCATGAGCCAATCTCCTTTGTGGACGGGAATCGATCCATCTGCCGGAAATAACATATACACCTGTTCGCTACTATTTGCGTTAGATTCTTTCCAAGCGTCTGAACCGGCGCCGTTACCTGTCAAGAGGGTCGTCCAGAGTGTTTGTTGCGCTTTTCCCGCCATATATGCATAATCCCAGGGACCATCAGCTTCGTATTTCTTGGCCTTAACCCACTTACTTATATTTCCCTGCGATACTTCATCGTAGCCCGGGCGTTTCATTTCCTTCGGGCCATTTACGGCGCCGAAAAACCAGGAACTCCAGTACTTTTCTTTCGTTTCACCTTCGGAATTTCCTAACCACGAAATCAACTCATCTACTGACCACAACGTTTCCGCTACTGCCTCTGCGCCGGCGCCGTGCATTGCCAAAACGGGTCCATAAATATTGCGGCCAATCCACTGTCTGCCCGAGTCGGTAGTTTCCCAATTTTTATCATAGGGGGTGCCGTTGGTCTGGGCGTCAGTTTTGGCCGACCTATATAAATTCTTTCCGTTCTCTCCCGCAGTTTCAAATGGTTCTGCTCGGTATATAACACCCTTGTACATAAAAGTATCCCGATTATACAGGGGGACTCTAGGGGATTCCTGATATACGATACCCTCGTCTGCTTCGCCGCCGCCGAAAGTGATACCATCGGCTGACCGGAAAGCCTCTACTAAGTCCTGACAAGTAATCTCGGGAGGAGCGTTGGAGTCTTTGGCTGTGCGAGCTTCTGAATAGGCATCTAATATCTTAATAAAATCTCCATATTGTAAATCAAAGCCGAACTCACTAGTGTTTAGCCGGATCTGTACAATATCCCCTGTTTTAGGCCTCTTGGCAGCATCCGTCGTATAACCCACTTGGGAAATAAAGGTGGTATGCATGCTAATATACATGGCGCTCTGTACAATATTCTTAGCGTACTGTATATTGCATGGGTTAGGTAAAAAAGCATGGGGGGTCGGCTTTCCTAAAATTCTAGCTTTAAAAGCAAATCTAGAGTTCATTCCCCACACGCTTCCTCTCTTTGCTTTCCGTCCCTGTCCTTGACCCGGCGTATTAGCTTGATCTACTGCTCCTTCGCTCAGTGGGTATGCATCTTGAAGCACTATTGCGCTAAACACGGTTTTAGTGCCAAACGCATTAGTTTCGACACCCTTACGGATAGAGTTATTAAACCAGTCGAGAGCCCCTTGGGGCGTTGTGGCGATAGTCCAGTCAAGCATCTGCCGTATCTCCCTGAATCAAATCGAATAAATTGTCTTTATCTTCTTCGCTCAAGGCCGGGCTGCTTCCATGGTCTTTTTGGCGGATGCCTATAATTTTTACCAGTTGCTCATTAGATCTCTGCATGGTTTCGACATGCTTGGCTGCAACGGGGCTTAGGTATTTATTTTGTTCGGGATCTTTAGCAATTTGAGTAGCAATTTCATTTAGAAATTCTCGTGCTGATTTACGATCATCGCGGATGTTAGTAAGCGCTTCGTCGATTAAGGTATCTAAATCTTTTTTACTCACAGGTCGCCGTTCTCCCAATCATCTTTAAAGACATAATATTTTTTGCGGAATTTCTTCAAAGAGTTCACGATCTGTTTTGTGTTAAGACCGGTTATTTCTCTCAAGTATAAATAAATAGCCTTTTTATTAAAAATATCTATCTCTTCTTTGGACTCAAAAAGAATATTGATAGCTTGATAGACCTTCAAGTCATTTTCTTTCATGATTGAGGGATCCCATGATTTCAATTCAGTATAAAACGAATTCCAAAATTCTTCTTCGACTCGATTGGAAAGATAGGATTCGCTAGTGGATAGGAACTCTTCTTCGTAAGATTTAGGAATCTTCTCAAAAGCCACTTCGCGCTTGTTGCGCTTTTGTTGTTGCTTCACTTTGTGAATAAACCAGTTCTTCGTAATAACAGAAAAATAGGAAAAAGCTTTTGAGCCTTTTCCGGGATCATATTTGTCTAGAATGGTCATCAGCCATATCTTACACTCATCGCGCAAATAATCAATATTGGGCAAATTAGTAAACTTGTAAGTAAAAACAATCTTGTCCACCATTTCATTAAATGCGGGCCGGATATATTCTACATACAATTCAGTTCGTTCGCGCTGATTAGAGGTAGCGCTGTAACGGATAATAGCTTCTTCATGTTCGGACGTAAAATAATGATTTTTTCTACGTGTTCTCTTCTTCTTCGGGATTGTTGTCATTTGTGTCTTCTTCTTCTTCTTGGGTTAAGCTTATGATAAAGTCAAATGTTCCCATTTGTTCGTTGAAGGAAACGGCATGTTCCAAGAGTGCTTGAAGAGTTTCGTCACCATAAAATGACTCTAGTTGATATACTGATTGCAGGTGTGTTGCAAAAGCTCGAACCATCGAGTCTAAATCTCCTAACTCTTCAGAAATGGAGACAAGACGAACAATCAAAGCACGGGTATAGGCTACCAATACTACATTCAATACAACTGAGAGTGCAAGTACAGCTGTTAATATTATTTCAAGACGCGTCATATTCTTCCTTTTTTGCTTCTTCTTTTTGTTGTTGAAGGATCTCGCGATTTGCTTCGATATACTCATTGGTGAGTTCACCTACCGCTCCGGGATCCTCCGGTGTGTTAGTTTGGATGATAGTGGGCACAGTGAGTAATTTCGTCATCTGTCCCTCCGTATTGCATGTTTTGCACATTGTCGCTTTATCATTTATACCGTGAAAAACAATTTGTACTTTTTTGCAATGTTGACATTCATACCTATAACGTGGCATTATTTAACCATGGTTTCCAAATCGTCTTTGGTAACTGTCTTATTGTTTGTCACTCTGACTGTTGGCGGGTTTTCCACCACGAGGCCTTCTTCGGTATTCGTCAGTTCAAAGCCGCGCAGAATCGGGACAATGTCCAATTCGTTCAAAAGCGACTCTTGAAGAGCCATCATGATAGCCCCAAGGGCCTGATTTGATAATTGTAATTTTTGGTCTTTCACTTTAATCTCCTTTTATGATTCTATAGCTGTCGCTATCAAAGTGTTGTGTTGAAAATTCGAATAGCTCCGAATCTTCGAGTGCCACCATTTGGTGGCGTAAGCCGCGATAAACATGAAAGTTTTCGCCGGCATTTAAAACTAATTGGTCTGCGTTGGCAAGATCGTCTTGCTCGGAATAATAAATCATCATCTTACCGGATTGAAGATAAAATACTTCATCCTTTAGTTTGTGGTGATGCCAAGAACAGCGCTTGCCTTTATTAAAAAATAATAATTTTCCACAATATTCTTCACAGTTTACAACCCAGCGTTCCCATCCCCATCCTTTGTCTACGTGGGTCATTGCTAGCTCGTGTGTGTTTTTATTCATCTCGTACCTCCTTCATCATATCGAAAAAATCTACATCTCGGACCCCTTTGTCATCAACATAAATATCGCCAGCGGGTTTTCCGAGAAATAATTGATGATATTTTACGCCCCACGCGTCTAGTTGCGCTGCTGTCATGTCATAAAAAGTTTCAATAGCTTTTTGCGCGTCGTTTTCAAAACGGCCCATTCCTCGGGCTGTTTGAAAGATGATAGTGTTGCCGTTCTCATAGAGTTTATTGACAAGCGCAATCCTATCTTTTAGGGGGCGTGACCCGTCATAATCAAATTCGACTGCTTTAATACAAATCGTACCGTCGATATCAAATACATAAATCATCGAACATTCTCCAAAATATTTGTGGTGGAATAGCTACCAATTCTATCGAAAAATCTCAAATGGCCGGCGTGTTGTTGGCCGATCACTTTCTGACCTTTCCAATCGGAACCTATTACCATTATATCAGGTTGGATACTTTTTATCAACTCTTCTAACCCCTTTGTGGAATCAAAAACTCGTACTTCATCCACATATCGAATAGATTCTAATGCAAACTTTCGGTCTTCTAGTGAGTTATAAGGACGATCTTCGCCTTTATCCTTTTTGACTTTTTCATCAGAATCTAGCCCAACAATTAAATGATGTCCTAAAGATTTCGCATATTTGAACATTTCGAAATGTCCTCGGTGCAAAATATCAAAACAGCCATTAGTCCAAACGGTTATGCTCATGCGATACTTACACCTTTTTTCTGTACAACACGTGTCGCACAGTCATTGGCAAAAGCTATCGACACATCAATATTCTCTGTTTCTACGTATTTGGCAACGAGACCAGCAATGAAAGTGTCGCCGGCGCCGGATGTATCTTTAATCTCTACTTTGGGTACTTGGTATACCTTATTATTAAACTTGGCGCCATTGGGGCCCAGCGTAATAATCATTTTAGTTATCAATTCATCTGTCAAGCGATGTTTGGTGCGATCATATTCAAATTCGTTGATCTTGATAAACTTGATATTTTGACACCAGGATCCTAAAATCTTTTTGGTGTCTAAGAATGTCACAGGGTGTTTATGTGAAATAGCTTCAATATCAGCTTCTGTTAAGAATCCTTTATTATAGTCTGATACAACAACTGCATCGTATTGTTCAAAGTCGATCTTATTCAAGTCACACCTTTGTGCTATAACATCATTGATGTCAATGCGCAACACAATCGAATTGGTTCTAAAGTCAACGTATCTTGTTTTCGTAATCTCTTCCCACTTTTTGTTGGTGGCAATTTCTATCTCTGCGTCTGATAATGAGTGCATATTATTATAGACATTCATGGCCATGCCGGCATTTTCATGACGCTCCTTGTTGCTCTGAAATACAGGCACAGGGGCTTCCGGACACAAGCGCACGCAGTCACCATATTGGTAAACATCTTTGCAGCTTTCTCCAATCACCAAAATCTTCACAGGTTGCCCTTTACAACGTTGCAAATGAATT
>Ga0080013_1002528_pt1 | contig 21358 bp, 5 predicted proteins | sample ETNvirenome_6_85_FD_69236 | JGI IMG/M metagenome (GOLD analysis project Ga0080013, IMG submission 69236) | Marine viral communities from the Pacific Ocean - ETNP_6_85 (SPADES assembly) (version 2) | ecosystem: Environmental > Aquatic > Marine > Oceanic | place: Pacific Ocean | collected 2013-06-19 | reverse complement strand
TGTCTGTCAAAGCCTGAAGCTGAATTGGCAATCCTGTTCGGCGTGACCCAATTTCTCTAATGTCTCCAAAGGTTGTATCTCTCTCTTCAATGCTTTCCGCAGCCCTGGCCGACTCTGTGTCGGAAGCGATCATATCATCAACTCCGGCGAAGGCGTTGAATCTTGCGTCGGCATATTTTGTCGTTGTGGGAGTTAGAACCATCTCGCCCATTAATGTATAGAAAATCCTTGTGACCATTGGGTGTCCTGTCTTTGTTTCGTATTTACCAATCGACTCATAATGATCCTCTTTGTTTTTGTTCCACTGGTCAGTCTTGTCTCCAAAGCCAGTTTCCGCATTTTTAGATGTTGCTTCGTCGCCTGAGTCTGCCGGGTCGCCAAAGACTTTACCTATTCCACCCGGATGTTCGCCCTTTTTATATCCAGACTTCCCGGTTTTCCAGTGTCCGAGGGAGGTGGATTTTTCGCCGGCTTCTATCTCAACTTCACAATGTTGGTTTAATAGTTGTGTTATTGTTTTGTTAGAATAGTGCTCCGGGGGGTTTCGATCCTCAGTAATTTTGTGGGCTGCATATGATGGCTCATGAACATGATATCTTGAAGAGCGGGGGGCGTTAAATTTATAATCATAAAGATCTGCCTCAAGATCAGCGTACTGCTCGTATGAGTACATCTTGGAGTTAGTTGGGTTGCCAAGAGTAAGGGGACTCATTGGTTTTCTTCCTGCCATCTTAATTCGGGCAGGTGTTAAATATGACCAAAGATTATCCAACCCTCTTGGTTCTGCGCCCCTTGCGTAAAACTTAGAAACCTCACCGTCTACGCGTTTCTGGTATAAATCATATCCGTATCCTTTTAGTCCATAATCTTGATCGTTTTGTTCCGACCAAGAGATTAAATCAACGCCTGTTTTTTGGGTTTTTAAATTCTTAACTATTACATCAAAGTCATGGAAGTCATTAATAAATCTTTTTCCGCCAACAACATTAGCAGCAGTTCCCGACCCAAGAGTGCCTCGATCCTCATCGTCCGTAAAATCAACTAAAGCTCTATTAACGGATTTCCTAAATTGTCCAGCCAAATATGATGCAATATCTGCCAACTCCACCAAGAATTTAAAAACCTCACCAGTAGCATCCGGGCGAATTTGGCGTAGTAAATTATTTATGACACTACTAAGAAGCGGGGTGCATCGACCGTTCAGGCAAATATAGCCGTCCTGGCAGGGGTTGTCTTCCTCGCAGTCGATGGCTCCTTCGTCTTCGCGTCCTTGGGGAATTCCTGCTAAAATTCTGACTTCATCGGAAATATCTGCTATAACTGCGGCGGCGGGGCGGATGATTTCTTGTATGTTCGCAAAAGTTTGCTGTTGAATTTGTAGAGTTGTTCCCCTTTCCTTGAGAAAAAACCCCCCCATGGTCTGGGTTGCAATTGCACCTGGCTGATCCTCTCCGTTAACAAACCTTTCGTTAAAAACGTGGCGGCCGGCGAGTTGGTTATGGGCTTGCCTAATAATCCTAACCTGGCGGTCTAATATCTTCGCCAGGCTCTTAATAAGTTCCGGAGAATGATCGATATATGTACTCTCAAGTCTATATTGATAAATTCCTGGCGCTGTTACCTCTTTTTTTAGATTATCTTTGCCGGTATAGAAATTTACTTGAGATGATGTTGTCCTATTTACAAGCATCTGCTCTATTTGTCCTGCCCTCGCCTCTCGATAAAGAGGGTTAGAAAAATCTTTTAAACCAGCCACATAAGTATAATCTGTGTCTTCGGAGAAGATTTCAAGACTGGTATCTCCTCCAAGCTCAGTGTGAAGTCTTGAACTATCCCTTAATCTTACTTTGGATAACCTCATATCCTTAAGTTCAAAAACTTGTGATGATGGCAATCTCGATGATGCCATCTGCACCAACCTTGGACTTCTCAAGAGAATTGGATAAGCGCAGTTTTCTTTTGCAAGTCTAGCAACATCAACCCCAAACAAAAATCTAATGTTATCTTTTTGGTCTTTAGAGTGGAAAAACTCTGTGAAATGTCCCTGGTCGCCAGTAAGCTTATTAATTTCTTTCAGCGTCAATTTATCAACACCTGTGGCGATGGCACCCAGAGTGTCTCTGAAGGGGACGTCGTTAATGTCCACTTCATTTCGAAATCTTCTTAATGCCCGAAGATCACAAAGAATTTCTTGTCCTGGCCCAGATCTTACACTATCACCCGTTGTCCCTGTCCGATATTCTCCCAACACATTGACAAAACTAATTTGTCCGTATGGAAATTTATTCAGCGGATTGGCCAAATCGATTTCCAGATTATAGACTCGGGCGGCTTCAGCGAAGTCAATATAAGCATAAACAAAGAAGGAAAGATGTTCGGTGTTGGCATTTTCACCAAAATATTCCCCCTCATTTTTAGTGAAGTCCAAATTTATTTCGAAAGACTTTATGATAGACGCATTTTCTTCTTCTTGCGTCATATAGGTCTTCGGATTTTGTGTGTCAAAAAGCTCCTGAAAGGGTATATCTCGAACCTCTATGGCGACGGGGTTGTATCGGCCGGGAGCAAGGGATGGATCAAAAAGTTTTCTAGAGTTGAGATGCTCGCCCATTTTTAATTGTCGATAGTCCGAATGTGTTTTTGGCAAACGGCTCTTGTCAAGAGCTTGAGCAAAATTAATAATCTCCCGTGTTACGCGATGATCAGTACACTTTATTGCGCGAAGTTTTAGTCCAGCATATTGATAATCATCAATTAAATCAAACCAAGCCAAAGCGCCTATGTCTGATATTTCCTCCCGAAAACTGAGAGATATACTAGCTATCGCCTGAGAGTCTATACCGCTTGTTGAAAGGTCTAAAACAACCCTGTCAAAAAAAGCGTTCGGAGTTAGCTCATCAAATGTTGTGCAATTATCAACAACCATCAGTCACAGACCTCCCCTGAATCTCCTATGTCTTTGTGATAAATTTCAGATGGTGGCGGCGTTGATCGATCAATGATTTCATCATCAACGCGAAGGTCGAGCCAGTATTCAACCATCCTCTCTGTTAATTTTGGAAAACTACCTTCTAGATTTTCATCTGTTTCGTTAAGCAAATTTATTAATCCTTCTTCGGTCACTAAAGATCTGTTAACAAAGTGGAGTTGTCTAGTAATTGTTTCGTCCTTGTCCAACAAAAAGACTTCTATTTCAAAATTCCCAAGTCTCTTGTTAAGAACGTTTTTTTCTTCAACTTGCAAAAGTACCCTCTGCTCTTCCGCAATATCGACTATTTGAGAATCTTCGAAGCGATCAGCATCATAATTGTAAGTGTATTCCACCATAAAATTTAATTTTGGTATCATTTGATCATGCCAAATTGTTGAACCGAATGCGTTATCTGTATAGTTAGACCCAGAACCCTGATAGATTATTGATCCCGAAATAGGCTGTGAATCACTAATTGGATAAACATGCCACGCAGGAGCCTTGTTTCTTAACAAACTATTGTTTCCAAGAGGCTTCTTATAAATATGCCCCACAATTTCGGGTTTTGCTTTGGACTGCTCACTTCCCAATAGGGCACCATAAGAAATCATATTTTCTGGTTCGATGGCTTGGTCGCCGCCAAGATCGTGGCTGCTAAAAACCCCTCCCACTGTGCCTACAAATTTGTAGAGTGGTTTTGTTCTTGTAGCATCTTTAATTCGAGTAATAACATCGTTTTGTATTTCTGTTTTTCCAGCATATTCTCCGTCATAAGTTATATCGGTGTCGTAAAAAGAATAGTACTTGGGGTCAAAGTGACCTTGAGAATACTTAAATTTCCCGTATTGGGTCAATTGAATGTCCATTACGTCTTGCTGTTTATTAAAAAAGTTGGCCATATCCTAAGTATCCTTTTGTCCCTAATTTATCATTTATCATCGCATAAGAAAGCTCACCCAGAACCCAAGCCGGTGCCGAGTTCCTCAGCACAAGGGTCTTGCCCAGGGAGCGTATTGGGGTTCGGAGTCCTCCCAGATGGTCTTCCTAAAGCGTCGGGGCACTCACATCGCTGGCTTAGAGGGTTCCATACCAAAGGCGAGTCGCATGCCGGCGGCGGCGGTGGTCGTCGGGGAAAGCCCTCGGGCGCGGATTCGGAATCCTCTGGCTCTTCTCGTCCTCCACTCTCGCCTCCTGTACTGTCGTCATCGCCACGCTCTCGGTGGGCGGTGGTGGTGGAGGCATCCGACTCGTCAGTCTCAACGGTGCCAGGAGAATCATGTTCCACAGTAGTGTCTTCCTCCAAGAGACGGGCGTGGGGTCTAAACCTTACTTGTCCCTCTATTTTTGCCAATTCAATAAAGGAAAAATAATCATAGGGCCAGTTGTATCCTCTTTCTTCTACAGTATTTGTACTTGTTGGTGGCTGGGAGCTAGTATCGGTAACAACAGAAGTAGACCAAGAAGGGGTCCCCTCAATCAGTCCCTCGCTATCGGTAACAGAAGTAGACCGATAAGGGGATAATTCCTTTTTCATCATTTCTTGGTATGAGCCCACACCTTTTTGCTTCACCTTAAAAACCAACCACTGTATCTCTGGTCTGAATGAATTGGCGTCGTTTTCAAAGCCCGCCTGAACGTCCATCAAGTCTCTTATTCTTTCGTCTATTCTTTCTTCGGTGGCATAACCTAGTCTGCTCGGGGATACTGGGTCCCAAAGCAGGGCGTGGTCTATCCCATAAACTGTTCTTTCTCCTTCCTTGCCCAACATACGGACGCTTTGTTCTGGCATTATTCCCTGCCAGATATCTGCCAAATCTTGTTTAGAAAGCTCTATTTCAAACTCAAACAGATAACAAGCTAGTGGTCCATCTTCGCCCCTGGCTAGTGAGAACGGACCAAGGTTTTTTAAGCGTGCTAAGTTATCTTCCAAAGCCGGGGGGAGGTTGTATTTCTCCATTTTGTGTATAAGTTGTTTTGTCTCGTAACCAAGTTCAAGCATTGGTGATGTTGTTGGTGGTATTGTAATAAAATTAGGCTGCTGATTTGGTTCTTCGCCGCTGAGGTAATAAGGAATTGCGACTATTGCCTCATGAACAATCTTGGAGTCCGCAAGTTTGCCCAAATAAGCCTCTTGTCCGGTGGTAACTCTAGTTTTAATTGAGGAGCCTGGTTGTTCTCCCCTATCCGTCTCAATTTTTTCTTCCCTGAATCCAAGGAGTGTAGATAAATCACCCAAATTAGCCGCGCTGATAGAACTCAGTGTGGTCGTAGTAGTTGATGTTAAGGCGGTGCCGGCTGCTTGTCCTGGCGTGGGTGTCGAAGGCGTTATACCTGGGGACGCCCAACTTGCATCCCCAGAAAAGGCATTCGGAACTGGTCCCTCAACAGTGTTTGTGATTGTTATAGTACCTCCATCAATAGACGGGGTACCACTCGGTGCTGTGGTTTCGACCACCTTATCGGCAGCGACGGCGGTGATTCTGTTAACGATGGCAGTTATAACTTCTGCCGCGGTCAGTGGCGCAGAGATGGTAGAAATATCCACGGGAATCGAGGTGGTGCCGCTGATGCTGGGGCCTCCGGGGTCTGAACCCTCCCACATATAAAGGACATATGTTGTTTGAACTGACGCCGAATTCAAAGTAGCAAATTGGATATATCTTCCGGGGTAGGTTGTTGTCCACACCCAATCAGCAAGGGTGAATGTCGAAGCGCCGCCGTCGGCAAACGTCAGTAATTGGACTGCCTCATCGGCATCGGTGTCGGATGAAGCTACGAGCCTAGTCTCGGTACGCAAAGTTTCATCAGCGGGTATACCCCTCACTGATAATTTAATACCCTCGCCGTAATTGGGCTCTATACCATATTGGTGCCACATTCCGTAAGTCTTTTCTGGGGCTGTTCCCGAGTTATAGCTTCCTAAACCTACAGATGCCGAATAGTTGTATTCGCCACTGACGCCGCCGACGATGCCGGCACCAATATCACCTGTTTCTCTAGGGAAGTCTAATATTGGGCATTCCCACTTAGGCATAATTACCCACTGGTCCAAATTTGGCTCTTCGTATATTAATTTGCTATAATCAGAGTTTAAAAGAACGACACTAGCGTCAAGGGTCATTTTGTTAAGCCAAGCTCGGTTCCAACCATAAGCGGGACGGAGAGAGGGTGTGCCGCTAGCGTCTTGGTCATATAAATGGTCGTTAGAATTATAATATTCTATATAGCTGCCCGGCGCGTTCGAGTCAGTGATCTCTTCGAAGATATCATTAAGTGTGACTGTGCCATGGCGCTCTATAAAATCCACTCCAGACGGTGGTGTATAGACAATTCTTGCAACAGAATCACCATAGAAATAGGGCGGGGTAAATGGAGCAAATTCACCTCGGTGAAGAGGCCAGTCCGAACCCGCAGGTACTTTGTCGGAAGGGTGTGACGCCCAGTCAGACGATCCCGTAGAAGTTGGAATACCAAAGGCATAAGGGTTGCTATACATGTTAAAGTTTAAAGTTTTACTTAATACTATTTCCATAGCATATGTTTTACCTTTTTCAACGGGGATCTTCTGGGGATCAGGAATATTGCTGACTAATTTGGACATTTGCTGTCCCTCTAAGAAGAACTCCGGTACTCCACCAAAAAAATTACCAACTCCGCTCATATATTCTGTATATCTTTCTTTATTTCCAATATCCCAATTAATAGATCCGGTGGCATCTATTCTCAAAGGCGGAGCTAAATCATCATTGAGAAACTTAGTGGGAGGAGCAGTAGGAGAATTAAAGTGGTTTTTGGGATCTAAAATATATTCGAACTTGGCTCTACTGTGCCAATATATCTTTGATGAATCGTTGGTGAGAGAATCATTTCTAGCTGAATAAACGGGTAATTTGGGGGTGGAACCGGCGGGTAGAGCGCCACTCAAACAGCCTGCCAGCGGGTAAGCGCCCCCTGTTGAATCATATTGACCTGTTGGACCGCCTCCCCGTACAGGATGATCCACGGCGATGCCAGATTTAATAGAATTGAAAAATATGCCTGGCGCAAAAAATGGTTTCAAAATATTCTGCCAGCGTCGATCATCTGTAAAACCGCCCTCCCACAGTCCAGTCGTTGAGTCACTTACTGATTGTGAAAATAAAGTGGCCAACTGCGTTGCCCTGTGCATCGGGTAAAACCCGTCGTAAGGGAGAAGTTTTTGAACTGTTTGTGCTGTTAATCTTAAATCTGTGGGTGGACCATTCGCCGCAGAGTCTCTTTTCATAACGGATTCAAGGTATACAAAAAGTTCGGTTGTTCCAAATCGTTCGATAAAGGAGGGATCAGCCTCTTGCCATATGCCATTAGTCTTAGTCGGTCTTTCATATGACCCTATTTGAGTAGAACTATTCAAAGGGGATGAACCAGTTAGTGAAAGAAGTTCAGCGTTGAACTTACCCAAATCTCCGTTGTTATGGATAAGGGTATTATAAACATGCTCACTTGCACGATATTCAGGAATTATTGTGTGATCTTGTCCTGCTGATCTGACTCCAGAAATAAAGTCACTGTATGTATCAAAAAATGGGTAGCGAGAAGTTAAGCTATCTCCCTTGTTTGGTCCTGCAACAATTTTTCTATTTTGTCCGGCGGTCCAGGCAGGGCGAGTTGTTGCGCCGCCGGGAGAACGGGGCTGGTATGCGCCAGCAGTACCAATTACAGGAACGCTATAAACATACTGTGCTGCTCTTATGTCACCTGAGCTATAAAAATTACTTCCTCTGGCTGCGCCATATAAAGTGCTCATTAATTCGCCAGCAGGAAGGCTTTGTGCGTATGCTAGTCCCGTCTGATTTACTAAATCGTCCATATATCTTGAATATAAGAAGGAATCCATTGGCCAAATTGAGCCCGAGCCATCACCGGTTGGTGCGGCGGGAGCATTTAGATGTGCCTCTTGTTCGGATCGTGAATAAACATATCCCTGAGAATTTGTATGTCCTGCTAAAATCCTTGGAGTTTCTCTATTATAAGAACCAGTGGAGCCCGTAATACTGGCATAGCTGGTTAAGGCTGTAATTTGCGCCGTAGTTGCCGTATCTCCGTCATCATCACGCCAAAAGTTGTTTTGGAAGGCTGATCTTTCTCTGGTGCCCGACAAATAGGTATAGATATCTTTTGGATATATTATTTCCTCGTAAACAAACTGTTTTATTCCTTCTATGCCGGCAACTCGGAAAGCGTGATCATTGCCGCTACTGTATTCTAGGGATATTTTTCTGAACACATCATAGGGTCGGCGACCTAACGAGGGAGAAAACCCAGAATAGTCATCCATACCCTGGTGGGCGAATCCTTGAAATTCGTTGCCGTATGTATATCGGAAAGATACGTTTGTAAATGACCCCGAAACGTCCCTAGCTGCTGTTCCGACATGGGCACTTACCAAATGATACATTGGTAAGTGTTTTGAAGTAACTGGTGCTGCTCGATAAGAAGCGGAAGAATCTGCGACTCTTAGAGCAGAAGAAGTCCAGTCCCCGTTCGGTTCGACGTTATTATCGTAATTATCTCTTAATGCCTGCACGGTATCATAGCGAGTATATGTGTTTGACTCCCTCGGTACCCTGCCTAGTTCTGTTTCCCCCGTTCTTATTGCTTTCCAAATTGGGAATACACTATCACCAGACCACCGGAAAATAAGCTCCCCATCTAGAGAAGTTACCATTCTCCCTGTTTGATTTGTTGCTGCATTCAGCCTATAGTCACCAACTCCATCAAACGCACTGTGTTCGGCAGACAAAAAATGAGGTCGTGTAGATCTGGTGCCTAAAGATGCAGACGGGTTTGGCGGTGGCGGCACTGGGAGATAAACACCATGGCGTCCAAGCGTCTTGGGATACTTTGATCCGTGGTCAACAAAAATCTCATAAGTATTTCTAGCAGGAGATTGTGTATCATATGGTTTATAATTCAAATCATTTTTGTTAATTGATTGAAACCAGTGATATCTATCTGCTTGAGGAATCGGATGACCCACATATTCGTTATCCCGAACCCCCACATCCGTGGGCTCGCCGCTTACTGTTTTCATTCGACGAAGCGTGTTTCTTTGTGCCTTATGAAAAGAGGCAACCGGGACTGTATAACTTCCCGTATTAAGTTCCTCTAAGGTTGCATGCCCGGCGACTATAACGTCTGGGTAAATCCCTCTCGTAAATCCGCCCCAGCCTTGATGTGTTTTAAGAAGCTCTTTTAGTGGATTCCTGACTCCCAGATTTCTAAATGGCAAGGCATTGTTAGCAGAAAACTGTTGTGAATGAACGTCCATAAAAGCGGGTGTGCTCGTATCCACGCCACCGGGGGCAGAGAATCGCTCGACAAACACTGTTTTATTTGGAACATACGTTGACTTTTGGTGAGGAACTTCGTAATCAACCAATCCGCCAAGATAAGGGGAGGCTGTTCCGGTCACTGCATAAGCAGAAGTGTTGTCTCTGAAGTCAAGATTGTTGATGCTTCTATCTTGAGTGTGGACAACTTCATAATTTTTTGTATAGTTGCCCAAAACTCGCACCGTTGTAGTAAAACTAACAGTTTCATCATAAGCCGAGGATGTTTGGGCTCCAGCGGAGGCAGTTGTCGTTAAAATATTAGCAATATTTAGTGGACTCTTAGCTACAAGTCCTCGATAATATTGTCCCTTCGGAATTGTTGACTGAAGGTTTATGTCTCCAACTGTTCCCACCGCTCCGGCAACAGCAAGTGTGAACCCTTCGCCACGAAGTTTAGGGTTTTGCTCTAAAAGAGCTTTGCTATTTCTGTAAATTAGCCCACCAACGTGCTGTTTGGTGAACGGACCTTGCATCGGGACCTCATATTGAGTAGAATGGTAGGAATCTTCGTGTATGTTGCTTAAATCTTGGTAAGCTAGTCCGCCAGCAACCAAAGTTGCTCGATAACCCGTGTTAACACTAGAACTATACAGACTAAATGGAGACATTAGGTCGCCAGGGTAGGTTTTGCCGTCCTTCGTCGTCCTAAAGTTGATCTTTTTCTTCTGATTTGGGACATTTTCATCATCACAGTCTTTTGCCAACTCAAATTTGTCGAAAACAAACGGACTTACGTTCCTTATTTTGTTAATTTCTTGATTTACGCCACCAATATAGCCTCCGAGATAGGCGGTTTCTAGACAAACTATCTTTGTTGAACTATATGGACCTTCTTCCCCGGTATTTCTGAACGGGTTCGGTAAAAGATGTGTTTTCTGAAGCAAACTCTGTCGTGCTGTTTGGACGGCGAGTGGCACACCGGAAGCTAAAGTTGCGTGTGTTCGTTCTGCTCTATTATACCACCATCCACAATTCGTATCTTGGTTTGCAGGGATCGGCGCATGGTTAAACTTCCAACTATAAAGATTAGAACAACCAGACCCACGAAGCCCAGCTTCAGGATCAGCGGGGCGCGGCTCCAGGGTCGGGTATTTGTGGTGATATTTATTGCGCTCAAGAACGTGGTTTTCCACCATAACACGAACATTTTCAGCTACCTTGGCTGAAGCGGGAAATAATTGTTCAATCATGACCCCCATCGAAGAGTCTAACCACTTGAAATAATCAAGATATTTATCTAAATCCGGAGTATTCCCGATTCTTCGAAAGAATATCTCCCGAAGCTTCTCCATATCCTTATATCGAAGCCTGTATCTATTAACTGGCTCACCTATGAGATTATTGAAGTCTTGAATCGAAGCAAACATTTCAAGCATTTCTCTTGAAATGGCATCATACATACTTTTTTCTACAGCGAAGAAGAAACGATATGGTCTGCTATCTCTGGTAAAAGTTTCCTCATCGGAATTCTTAACCTCTACCATATCTTCCGGATATATTTGTTCGGGCATCCTTTGCTTGCCCGAATAAACGTATTCTTTTTTGACCGGGACACTGCTCGTCTGGAATCCTATTCCTTTGCCTGTGTGGTGTTTTAAATTCTGTTTGGTAAATACCGCTCCTTGATAGCTTCCCTCATAGGTTGTCCCATCTGATCCTGATGAAAAATCAGTTACAACAAAATTACCACTACCATCACTACCAGTTACAGTAATAAAGTCCCAGTTTAAAGCCAGGGTTTGAATTTCTGGGATGAAAACACCGGGATCATTTGATTCAAAATTATAAACATTCCTGTATGGATGAACTAGTCCGAAACTATCCACGTCATATGAATGTAAATCTATAGTTCCGCTTGGAAGATAGGTGTTCCAGTATCTTATACCAGATGCCCTAATGTCTGTTGCACCATAAGTTGCTATAAGAGAGCCTGTGAAATTGGTTCTTTGGGCTCCGACGTAGATTCTCTTTGCGGATGTAAGAATATTTGAACCAGCAGTATATGAAACATCTGTTTTCTCTTCAAATGCTGATTCTTGTTTTTCGCCAACAATTGAATTAACAGCATATAATTCAAGAGTGTATGTCTCCGCTCCCGCCAAAGTTGTCCCAGTTGTATCCTCTGCGAGTGGATATTTTGTTGGACGGAGAGATAAAGCAAATTTCCAAGGTTTATTATCATATACGTTTGTAAAAATATCACTTGTTAATAGCGTAGTTCCAGCCGAATTTTTAACCACGAAGTAGGCATCTCTGGATGCTGCTACAGGATCAGGAACTTCTGAAAATGTTCCTGTGGTATGAACTGCATATACCTGTAGCCCATAGTTACTAGCATGCCAAGTTGTTACGGTTGAGGTTGGATCTGTTACCGATGGAGTGTGAAATCCAAATAGAGAAGAGCTAACATTTGGAAAAGCAGGATCATTTGGGTTGCCGGGCTCTGGTTTTCTTGGAAAATATATTTCCGCTTCCACAGTAAACGCATAGCTATCTAAATTTGCATTTCCAGAAACAAAACCATACGAATCTGAGTTTGAAGGGTCGGGATATTGAAAAATAGAAGCCGATATGTCTGCCTCATTAGACAACCCAGTCATATCAACATATTTTTTGGCACTTGTCCCCGGCAAATACCACCCCAGGGAGGTGGAAGCATCTTGGTCTAATTTGTATGTTTCGTTGTCAACATAGGTGTTAATCTTAAAAAGTTCGTCACCTACGCCGTAGCATCGTACTAAATTCCGAAATGCTTTGGCTGTTCCCTTTGATTTATAGATGTATGCCAGATTATTATAGATGTTCTTATAAATTTCATTTTTTATGTCATGAAGTTTTAGCTCTAATTGTCTTTTGTCATCCTTTTGCAAAAATTGGGATATAAGATTTGCATTACTGAACAACTCCGGAGTTTCAAATCCCATAGATTGGAGTAGACGGTCGTTATGTGGGAAGGGCTTATCACTGCCGCTAGTGTATGTAACATCGCCAACCTTAAAAAGAAGTGATGTTTGGGCATATAGGGTATCAAGATAACTAGCCATTATTTGAGTCATCTTATACAACTCTTCGTTAGTAGTAGAATCTTCGTTTATGATCCAATCCGGCATAGAATAATACAGGCTGGCATTATTTTGATAATCGTGGGATCTACCCTTGTCAGTAAGGGAAGACTTTGTAGAAACATAAGTCGGGTGATTTTTCCTGACAATCGGGTCAGCAGTCTCGAAAGCAGAGGCCGAGGATGACACCAGGGCGGAGCCGGTATTTCTACTGCTCCCAGAAGTAAATCCTGTCCAAGCGCCGTTTGAAATCCTTCCAGAGTAATCCAGCACGATGGAATCTGTTGTGTTCTCTCCTGTTATCCCCTCGTTGAACTTAAAATAGAGACCTAAATTTGTATCCCCGATTGACTGACCAAGTTTATCAGTTGTAGTGTTTGTTCCACCATAGATATTTGTAAACCAATTTCTGCCAATTTCCTCTGAGCTTCTCTTGTCTTTCCAAACTCGGAATTCGTCTAACGAGGCAGATAGTTTACCATAGCCGGACGGGACGCTTGTACCAGAAGGAGCAGTGATTAGGGCACCAACCCTTGCTTCTATTGCCCCAGTAACAAGCCCAATGTTGGAGCCAGTAGTAATTTGGCTACCATAGCAAGCTCCATCCTTATAAACGTCAATTGACGTTGTGCTTCCAGATGTGCCCAAGACAAAAGCATAGTGGTGCCAGTTGCCATCTGCCAAAGAAGCGCCACTCGATGTTACGGGGACGGCAGCCCTAAATACACCCGTCGTTGAGCCGCTCGTGCGACGCTGATATGTTATAAAGAAAGAATTTGCAACAGCAGGGTCGGCGTCGAGTGCGCCTGATTTTATTTCTATTGTAAAACGACCGTGCCCGTTTGTGCCACCAGCTATACCATTCCAAGCATCATAGATTACTTCTCTTGTTGATGTGGCTGTACTAAAGGTTGGCTTTTTAAAGAAGAATTCTATAGTGCTCCCGCTAGGTCCACCAAATTCTAAGTTGTTTGATCGGCGGTTGTAGGCAGAACCGGTGTAGAATACATTTGCAGTCTCGTCTTTGAAGTCAGGAGTGCCATCGGCTTTTGTTTTGGAGCTAGCATTAGGTCCACCCTTAATATGGATATATTCGGCTGAAGCTGCATAATATCCGGATGTTGCACTTTGGGCTCCACGGGAACCATAGGTTGCACCCATGATAGCGTAGCCGGTGGAGGTTGGATATTCCTGATCTAAAATATACTTTTCGAGCGGGTTTAAATTTGTTTTGAACTCTATTTTTTCTTTGGACGTGCCGTCGTAAGGATAATAGTCAGCAACGTATTCTAAAGCATCAATATAATATCTGTATGCCGAACCAAATTTTACAAAGTTTGATGGCTCTGAATAATCTATCCCTGGTATAAATTCAAATTTGTCGTCCAACGCTGCGGCAATCTGATCCGGCGATTCAATTTGTTCAGACAGTCCGCTAGTTTGGCCAGGAACCAGTATCTTGCCAGTTTTCCTTGTCTGTCTGCTATCAAATAACTTTTTAATGCTCATTTAGTCTTGAACCCTAAATTTGAACACCTCTGGTTGTTCCCTATATTGTCCTTGTAGGTAGTAAACAAAGCGTATTCCGTATGCGTATCCGGACTCTAAAAGAGTCATATCAAGATCAAAATAATTGCCGTCCTTATCGTAGGCAAGTTTGGTGCAATTATCGCTGCCTGTTCCATATGGAATTGCTATGGTATCATCAGTTAGTCGGTATACTTCGTAAAAAGCAGAATCCATTATCGATGTAGCAGTGGTTGAGCTAGCTACCGTGTAAATGTTTGGACTCCAGTTTTTGGGTCGAACAAATGTTTGTATTCTTGGCTCTTCTTTTGTTCCATAAGATGCTTTAAGATTTGTTATATTGGTGACATAGGTTGTTGCCACGTCTGCTACGCTAGCCTGCTGTGAAACCGGAGTAAATGATCCAGTATGGAAATTTCTCAAAGTATCTCCACTTCCCGTTGACCACACATCATAAAAGGCTGAGGCTGTGTTGGCAGTAGTAAAAGAGGCAGTGTATATGCCGGTCAAATTTATCCCATTTTCGGTGGCGCGTCCTGCTGTTAAAGAGGTCACGGCTGAACCATCTGCCTTTATAAGAGTAACAGCGTCGCCAACAGGGGCACCATCTACAGAAGATGAATATACGGTCACGGTCATAGAATTGCTAGTTAGCGATGGTATATCTGCAAGTGCTCCTCTGTGGCGATTATAGAGCCACAATGTATTAACATTGTTTGCGGCAGATATTAAGCTGCTGCTTAATATAAAATTTGATCTTTGATCTTTTCTAGCTGAATCCCAGCGGGCCTCAATAACCGGCTTTTTAAAATGAAATTCGCTTCCACGCCCGAAGAACTTCTTTGTGTAAAATGATCCCAAGGTTCCTGATATTTGTGTGTTGTTGTTTCGGATCATCACGCCGAAATTACTAGCTGGAGTAGTTAGCCAAGCTTCCACTTGGGATGTGATATCGAGTTCTATATCCTCTGTCCCCTTAAGAAAACTTGCGCCGGGCATGTCTAAATAATTTCCCTCACCTCCGCCGGCTGCCCAGGTAGTTGTGCTGTTTCGATTATCCCAGTTGGCATATCCTATATCTTGGTATTCGTCCATATCAAGACCCTTGCCCTCTTCCCAAGCTGACGTCATTTTTTTAATATCTAGGTCAAAGTTTTCTGGTAGGGTTTCTGCATGAGGGGCATTGAACACCCTAAGATAAAAACTAACATTACCGCTTGTCGGGATATCACCATTGGTTCTATCCCTGTGGATTGTTTCAATATCAGCGTTTGTTCCTGATACCGGAAATTTAATGAGCACACGGGCTTGCTCGGCGTTTGTGGCACTTACACTAGCAGAGGTTTGCCCATGAATAGTGAAAACTTCTAAAATATCAGCCGCACCCATATTTGATCCGGTGCCTCTGACTGTTAGATTTTCCTCAAAAGCGTTCGTTATTGTAGTATCGGCATCTGCCACATATCTTCTAATACCCATTATTTGATTACTCCTGTTATGTCGGCATCAAAATCTTTGATTTCGAACGCAACTTTGTCCGGAGCGTGGAGAACTCGACCGTCATCAGAAAGATGTTGATTAGCATCAAAAGGGTATTGGCTGTACCCGGCTGTTGCTTTTTGTTCAACTACAACGTTTGTTGTATCGACAACCCCTGGTATAGCATTTAACGCAATGTATATATCCGAGATATAAAAAGACTCTCCTAAATTATATTTTATGTTAAATCTGCTCTCTATCGCATTATTGCACCTTGTTAGCAAATCATATTTGTTAACATCAAACCCAGAAGTAACTTCATAAGATATTTTAAGATTTACAAATTCTCCATCAAAAATATCAATGGTGTCATTTAACATCTTATATCTTGCAATCCAATTTCTCAAATTGTTCTTTATTGTGGAAGATGCTTTAGCAAAGTTGCCATTGACGTCCTCAGACAAGACATATAAATTCAGGTTTCTTTTAAAGGAGTCCTCATCTCTTAAAATGTTGATTCTTTTTATTGCGCCAAATTCTGGCGGCATTCGATAACACAATGCAGCGTAATCCTGTTTTGTTACTGCTCGGTTTTGGGCGGCAAAATGATCATATGCTTTGATCCTCATCTCTTCTGCACTAATGCTAGTAACATCGCCCAAAATTGCCTCTTCATTAAAACATTCTACCGAGGATGTAATATCATCTATTTCTGTTACCTCGCCTCGGTCCTTAAAAACAAGGTCAACATCTATAGGGGTGGTTACAGAGCCAACAGCAGCATTAACATTATCTGATGTATTTGATCTATAGGTGACTGTCAATACTGTATTTGCTGGAACAATCCCAAATTTATCTGTTTGAATCAATTTTGATGGATCGAAAGAGTCATCTGTCACATGGCTTCTCCCGAATGTATTTAAAACAACTTCCGCGGGATCAGCAACTACATCTTCCGTAAGATTACTACTTGAGCCATAACCAAATTGAAGATAGGCGTTTCCTTCGATAAAGTCTACAACAAACCTTCTTGGAGCGGGGGCTGCCCTAAGCACAAAGGGTGCTTTAGCCCTATTCGATGCGTCAGGATCATAGTTTGGAACTTGTGAATAAACAATATCTTGGGACAAAAAAGGAACTTCTAAATACTCTCTCCCATCAGAATCTTCTACGGAAATTAATTCTGATATGTTTGCTCCTGTCAGCGATACTCGTAAAAATCTTTGATATCCACCAATCGAAAATGTTTCTTGCTTGAGTTCTCCCGAAATGACTTTTCCGTAAGCTTTAATTGCGTAATGGGTCGGTTGTCCGGTAGTATTATCAACCCTGGCAACAACGACCTCATTATTTGAATCGGCAAAATCTACGCTTTCTGCAAGAAGAAAACTGGTACCATCAGTTGTTCCTACCGCAGAATCTTTTCTAAGAATTGGAATTTGTTTGGGATCGGGTCCCTCACCAAGAGGATCAATTGGAATGATGGCATAAAAAGCTACAATTCCGGTTGACGACGGCGAGCCGGATTCTCTAAACCCAAGCTGCCTTCCAACTCTAGCTATATTTTTTGTTTCTATAGCTGAATCTAAAAAGTTTTCGTTTGTCTGATAGTCAAGATAAAAAGAGAGAATATCGCCAACGTAGGCGACTGTATCAATCATCAGTGACCCGAAAGATGCTTCGTTGAAATCCTTATAACTGTCCGGGTAGTAACGCTTGGCATAATCTACTAGAGATGCTTTGATCGTTTCAAAGTCTCTGCTGGTATAACTTATGGGTCTTTTAGCCATCCTAAATTCTCCTCTGTGCTACAATATTTAGTTTGTTGTTGCGGTTATTGAAAGGGTATCCTCGGCATCTAGAGGAAGAATATTGTATTGGATAAAAACCTGCACATCATTTGGTCCAAGTTGTGGGTTATTATCCATGGAGTCAAAACTAATATGTTCTATGAAAATAAAAGGAAGATATGCCCTCACTTGTGCTCGAATTCTCTCTGCAACCTTGGTGAATAGCCGGTCACTTATCGGTTCAAAAAGAAAGTTTCTTAACCCGACGCCAAATTGAGGATTCATAACTCTTTCGCCTGGGGCTGTCAGAACAAGATGCTTAAGATTCTGCCTAACTGCTTCCTTGGTCTTTTTGTTTAGGCGGTAAGGTCCATCTTCCGGATCATAGGTTAAAGGAAGCTTTACTGATATGCCGTGTTTTGAAGTCATTCATTTATCCTCTATAGTCTAGGTAGTTCCGCATCATCATCTTCAAATGATTTCTCAAATAATTTCTTGGCTGGGTTTAAGAAAGACCTGAAGTTAATTATTGTTTTATCGTCGTCCAAAGAAACATAGGTCGCTTGACGCCAGCCATTATTATCATGAAATCCCGAAATTACGACCAAGGCGACTAGTGCCTGGAGGGGGAACCGAATTTCATAATCTCCGTTTGCCAGCGGTATTAGGTTTTCGAGGGGTGCTGATCCTGCGTTCATCCACTCAGCATTTGTTCCCTTTGATCTATCCCTGCCGGTTTTGTGTGTTAAAAATAAATTGAGCAACAAGGATATTACTTTTTTGGCGGCCGCCGTGTTCTCATCGCTTGGCTCACCGCTTATTTGATTTAATTCAGCCTCTAAATCAAATTCAGCCTCTATTCCTGGGGTTATGTTTACAGCTTGTCTATCAATTTTTGATATGGTTGCATACAAATCTTTCATACTTTCTTTTATTCGAGGGCGGAGGTCGGATGGGACCCTACACTCTATTAAATTATTGCGCCGGGTCGGCTCAAGAGGGTCTTCGGGCTTGCGACGAGGGCCACCTCGTTGATCATCATATTCATCCCCAGACTGGCTTATAAAAAACCATTCATCACCGCCGCCAAACATCAGGTGATAGAGATAATCTGTAACTAATTTATTTGTGATAATATCCTTTGGAAACCAAAGCGGTGTCCATTCACCATGGGCTCTGTTCACTGTCCTAAAACCAGATATTATAAATGGCAACATACAACGAAGAACAACTGCTAATGCACCCATATTTTTGTATTTTAGGTTTATTATTTTTGAAGCATCTTTTAGGGTTTGGTTGCCACTACCAGAGCTTATGGTGTCATAGAGTTCGCTGATGGTCTCGCTAATTCCATTTCGATAATCAATTCTCTCAGCCTTCCTATCACCAATGTCCGTGTAAATATCCACAATATCTTTTTGAAGCCCCGCTCTATTTTTTATAACTTTTTTTGTAAAAAGCTGGGGTTCACCGGAGCGATGGGGTGTTGTGGCGTTGAGGATCTTATTAACCTCAGCTTTATATGATTGATCTGCGGCTGGGGGCAATGTCCGTCCATTAAGCGGGGTACTATAAGATATAGGTAAGTTTGTCTGCTGCTGCATCCCCCCTCGGCTGTTAATTACAAATTCAACCTGATCATCTTCTTCCCCATGGAGACTAACCCCCAAAGAAAATTTTCCAAGGCGGAAATAAGGATCGTTTCGAGCCTCGTCGGTATCGCCTTCGTATCCAAATTGAACCGCTGGGTATTCTCCTGCTAGTGTATATACAACGTAATTTTCCGCACCGCTGCCGCCGCCGCCGCTAAAAGACTCCAACTCCGGAGCTATAATATCTTGATGACTGTTAAGAATAGCATCATCTCCAATCTTTCCGGCCTCTTGCAATTTATCCGGTATGGGCATCTCTGTGATTGCTTGCGAAAGAGCATCTTGAGTATCCCCCTTCAGTCCACAAAGAGATTTTAGTTTTTCTTTGTTTCTGTCAAAGGCAGCTTTTGCTTCCTTTGCTGCACGATCTCCAAGAATATCCTTCATAATATCGGCGGCATCTTGATAATCTAAATCGTTGCAAAGGACTGCTTCTGTTTTCGCTTCAAAGATTTTATCTTTTGCCTCCTCTGGCATATTGTCACCAACTCTTCCGAGATATGCTGCCAATACTTCTATTGTGATATTGGCAATTCCTTGTAGTGTGTCTCCGATAACGGGGGCTAATCTCCTGAGCACTTCTTCGGAGGCTTCACCATTAAGGAGTGTTAACATCTCCTCTGGAGTAGTAACTTCAGATATGGCATTATTAATGGAATCTATTTTGTTCTCAGGAATCCCAAGCGACTCGGCAATATTTTTAACGGAATCTGGCGGAATTAAATCCGCTAAGTTTGCCTCTCCAAAGGCGGCTTTGGAAAATGGATCAAAAAGACCCCCACCTTTATCTTTAATTCCATCTACCGATATCAGTTTTTCGCAATCAAGATAGTCTTGAACCATTTCTGTCACCATAGAAATCAACATTGATTCAATCATCTCTATAGCCATCTCTTCAACTTTTTGACGAATGAAGGATAAGAAGCTTGTTATTTCAAAAGGCGGTAAATCAAAGGTCATCTCAGGTAATTCAAAATTCGATAATAAATCATTTACCCCCGGCACCTCTTTAAGAGGAGATAAAAACTTGTCTTCTAATTTCCCCTTTGCAATATCAACTCCGCACTCTAGTTCTTTGACAACAGAATCAACTACTTTCTTAACTTCGCTTTCTATGCCCTCCTGCACATCTTCCGTAAAGATGGCAGCCTGGTTCCTCATCTCGTTTTTTGCTTTTTCCGCAGCACCAGCGAGGAGATCTTTAAAAGAAAATTTGTTTAAGATGACCCCATATAAATCTTCTAGATCGTCTATCATATCCTTCAATTCAGATGAGCAGTTAACCAGCGGGTTTTCAATTATGTTAAATTCTTCCCCTCTTTTCGCCGCCATCTTTTCTTTTACATCTCCTGTGGCGGCATTATTATGTTCTGTTACTTCGGCAGAAGTATTTGTGGTTGTCTCCTCTAGTGAGTTTAAAATCCGTGGTTCTTCTTCTTTTTCTTTTATCTCTGTGGGTTTTATACAGGGGTTGGGATAAACACACTCTGATAAAAACTGAGTCCATGGCATTAGGTCGCTTGTGCCTATATTTTTTACTTGACTTAATATCTTGTCTGTGTTAGCTAACAAAGAAAGGGTTGCTGGACCCCAGCCCCTTAGTTGGTTTCTGGTTCTATCCAACATTATGTTATTTGTTTTTGCTATATCAAACCCGCTGAGGTCTTCGGGAGATACATCTTCTGGAAGAAATACAGGTATTGATCCTGTAACTTCTTGCGGTGTTAAATCTCTTCTATCAAAAGCATTATAAAATATTCCCCCTAGATCGCCGCTATTGGCCTCTGCATTCCTCTCCTCTTCTGGTCTTTCTTTTTCCAAGTCTGCTCTTGTGTCCGGCGATCCCTTATAAAGAAAATGCAAGAGATTATACTCGCTGTCAAAAACGAATTCCAGCTTATCCTCATCCGTGAATTTAGCTTCTTCAAAATTAATATCGTTCTTATCTAAAAGCTTTTTTGCTTTTTTATAGGACTTTGCATATAATCTTGTTTGTTTCGCTATGTCAAACCCGCTGAGGTCTTCGGGAGATACGCCTTCACGTCTTAAGATTTTGCCGTACTCTCTAAGCACCTTTTCTGCGTCTTCTATGTGCTGCGCCATCTCATTTAATTTAAATGCTTTTCTTATTTGAGAGGCGGCAGATGATTTAATCTTCTGTCGTGTTCTTTCCCAGGTGCGATTAAGCGGCTCGGCGGGGTCTTCTCTCTCGTCTTCTGGGGCTTCAGCTTCTTCTTCTGTTGGTTCTGGATTTGGCGGGTTTCCGAAGAATATCCACTCATCCACATAAGCCTGGGTCATTCTAATACAAACAAGATATTTTCCTTTTGGATTTTGCTCTCTAGAAAATTCAAAAGTTAAACCCTTAGCTGCTGGGCTGCCGAACTCTTTAATCCCTGGTCCGTAATTAATGCCGTCCCTTGCCTGATCCCCATCTCGCCCCTCTACTCTATATCTGGTTTTTTGTATATTGTGTCTTGTCTTAAGGACTTTCTTGGTTATG
>Ga0080013_1002527_pt1 | contig 21367 bp, 8 predicted proteins | sample ETNvirenome_6_85_FD_69236 | JGI IMG/M metagenome (GOLD analysis project Ga0080013, IMG submission 69236) | Marine viral communities from the Pacific Ocean - ETNP_6_85 (SPADES assembly) (version 2) | ecosystem: Environmental > Aquatic > Marine > Oceanic | place: Pacific Ocean | collected 2013-06-19 | reverse complement strand
ATTGCAATTGGTAGTCAATTTAGGTTTAAAGAAGATTTTAACCATACAGTATATACTATAACTGATATAGATATATTTCTTAGAGTTAGATATGAAAGTTTATTACATTACTCTAATCATGAAACGAATTTTAAAAATGCTACGAATGATCAGTTAAAGCCAAATGAATTATTTCCTTTTCATGCAAAAGCTAGAACTGGTAAAGCTGCGGGTTGGGACCCTTCAAGTGGAAGTATATCATACGCTAATAATGTTAAAGGTACCGTAAATCATACCGGGTCTGGAGTTACTTCAAATTTAGAACTTGATACAGGATTAATATTTGCAACCAATAGTTATTTAAGACCTAGTAATTATACAAAAAATTGGAGACTTAAGTTAGATAAATCATTTACAAATAAATGGAATCCATTGGATAGTGGAGGTCAAATATCTAATCAAAGTCCATCTATAAATTTACAAGGTCGTACAAGTGGTGTTGATTTTATAACCACCGGTTCTATAACGGGTGGTGGAACTAATACAAATAAACTTTCTGTTGGTATGGTATTAAAAACGTATGGTAGTACAGATTTAACTATTCCAGCTATTGTTTCAAAAATAACCCGCACAAGTGGAGGAATATTCACAGTAGAATTCAAAACATATAATGGTTCTAGTGATTTTGCAGCTAGTGGATCTGGTTCAATTAATGATATTACAACAGAAACTTTATATTTTTGGCAATACCCAATGAATGGATTAAGTCCTAATTCTGCTAAAAATTTAAACTTTTTTAGAAATGGGGCAGGAACAGATGCTATAGGATATACTTGGGAATGGGTGGAAGAAAAATCAAATCGTTCAGAAGAAGAAATTTTACCAAAAAACCCTGCCGTATGGGAAACTAAACAAAAAGAAAACACAGATTTAGATGTATATTATGAAGCGACAGGACAAAATCCTATAGAAATAGAATTAACGCAAGAAAATATGCTTGATTTTATTCCTATTGGATCTGAAATAGAACATGAGAGTAGTAATGCGATTCCTCCTGGAACGACAATAACAAATGTAGATGAAACTACTCAAGAGATAACTATATCAGTTCCAGTTGAAGTGCAATAATATACTTGATACTAATATTATAATAACCATTAAACAAAAAACATAAATTGACTTATAGCGCAACTTTTCGGATTAATCCTGGCGACTGGTTTAAAATTACCCGTCCGCCCGGATACAGCCCTAGGGTTATACATGTTAAAATTGGACCAGCTCTAGAGGATCTTCATATGGGGGCAGGTGCCCTCGGTTGGCCACCCCCATATAATGCATATACAGATCATAGCGATACTTTTACTTGCTCTGCTGTTAATGCACATAGGTTTAAATATATGTTAGATTGGTCAAATTGTTATTCTTTTGGTAATGGTGTAGAATCTAATAGAATTACCGATACTTTTAATGCTCAACAAATAACACCTGGTGTAAGAGTATCAACTGTATTTGAAGATTATAAAGAAGAACATAGAAAATATGGTTTAATATATTCTGGATTATACAATAGTATTAGCGGTGTAAATAATTTAAATCAATTTATTCAAGCTGAAAAAATTACAAAAGACATAAATCCAACCTATGGTAGTATACAAAAATTACATACAAGAGACACAGATTTAGTTACTCTTTGTGAAGATAAAGTTTTAAAGATTTTAGCAAGTAAAGATGCTGTATATAATGCGGATGGAAACCCACAATTAACAGCAACAAGCCGCGTGTTAGGACAAACTGTACCATTTGTCGGTGAATTTGGTATATCTAAAAATCCAGAATCATTTGCATCGGAAGCGTATCGGGCGTACTTTACAGATAAAGTAAGAGGATCTGTAATGCGATTATCTAAAGATGGGTTAACACCTATTTCTATGCATGGTATGAAAGATTGGTTTAGAGATAATTTAAAACTTGGAAATAAATATTTACTTGGTAGTTACGATGATAAAAAAGATGATTATAATTTAACTATTAAAGGGGATATAGCTGGAAAACCGATATCAACAACAGTTTCTTTTAGTGAAGACGTAAGAGGATGGGTGAGTTTTAAATCGTTTGTACCTGAGAATGCTATTAGTATGGCGAATGATTATTATACTATGCGTCTCGGTAAAATATACGAACATCATGTGGAAGATGGTGTGGGCAGAAATGCTTTTTATGGTGGAGGAAGTGAAAAATCAAGCATCAAGTTTCTTTTAAACGATTCTCCTGAAATAGTAAAAACATTTAATACGCTAAATTACGAAGGTAGTCAATCTAAAATAGATCAATTTACAACTGAAACAGTAAATAGTCTTGATCCAATTACTCACGCTGCTATTTCCACTACTTATAACGACAGTCAATACTATAATTTATCACAAAAATCTGGTTGGTATGTAGAAAATATACAAACAGATCTTCAAAATGGTAGTATCCCTGAATTTATAAAAAAAGAGGGTAAGTGGTTTAATTATATTAGAGGAAAAGATATAAATATAAATGATTTTGGTCAAATAGACAGTACAGAAGAAGCACAATTATTACAACAACAAGATTCCGCTGAAATATCATTTCAGGGAATAGGTATTTTACAAAGCGCTGGAACGGAAATTGTTTGGGGTTGTACAGATAGTACCGCAACAAACTATAATCCATTAGCAAATCACGATGATGGAAATTGTATTCCTACTGTTTATGGTTGTAATGATGATACGGTGGGAAATAATCCAAATATAAATGGTGAGTGTCATTCTGGTCCAAATGCTACTTTAGGATGTAGTAACATGGGGTGTTGTGGTACCGGTAATGGATACCTTTCTGGTAATTTTGATCCAAACGCAAATACGCTAACTTCTTGCATTTATTATGGATGCACTACTCCAGGTATGTATAATTCAAATACACCTTCTGGCGCTAATACAAATGTACCTAGTTTGTGTACTCCATTTATTTACGGATGTATGACCTCGCAAAAATTTAACACCTCTGGAACAGCAAATACAGCTTGTGGTGGTCCTATACCCTCACCCTCTTTACCTGGATCTGGATGCTTACCTCCTAATTGTACTGGACCTGGTAATGATGAATGTTGTGAAGATATTGTTTATGGATGTACAAATCCAAGTATGTGTCATTATAACTCTTTAGCAAATACAAATGAAGTATCTGCAATTGATTCTTCAAACCCATGCGCTCCTTTTATTACACCTGGTTGTGGAGGGATTTCATCTTCTCCAACTGGGACAATTGGTGAAGGAGGATTTGACTTTGACTTTGATATGGTTAATAATTTAAATACATACGTAACATTGTCGAACGTTGGTTATCCAACACAATTAGAGTTTAAACAAACTAGTATTATTGTTCCTGAATTTACTTTTACTAGAGAAATTATTTTACCTCCACAATATACTACGCCTGGTGCTACAACAACCGCGGTAACGGTTCCAGCTAACACACCTGTAACTACAGCAAATCTAACAACTGGAACAATAGTAGATGTTGCTTCACTCAACGAAAGTGGACTTTATACAATATTTTGGACATTAGATTTTGGTATAGCATCAACACCTAGTTCTTGTATATATACTTGTGATAAAAATAACGGTGCTCAAACTGGTTATTTTGTTACGTTAGGATGTATGGATCCATTAGCAAACGGTTATAATTCTGCTGCTACTATAGATGATGGTAGTTGTATCCCTTATGTTGATGGTTGTATGGAATTAAATGGTGTTTCTGCTTGTGGAGAATATTGGGAGGCTCAAATGGCAACGCAGTTAAATAGCGCAGGTGGATATGGATGTTATTGTAACGATACACAAAAATGGGATGGAACTAGTTGTTCTGGTGATGGTAGTTCAGCTACAACTGAAGGTGCATTTAACTTCAATATTGACGCAACTAGAGATGATGGTTCATGTACAGATACTCCATGTAGCGCAAGTATAATTCTAAATTGTGGTTGTGATGATGAAAATGCTGTAGCACCATCATCAACAAATACTTACGGCAGCCTTGGTCCTTGTACTTATACCTCAGGTTGTATGGATCAAGGAGCAAACAATTTCGCTGGAGTTAATAATCCAAACAATATAAGTCCACCAGCAAACGATCCTGCTCTTATTAATACACTTGGGACTTATAATGGAGGTCCATGTACATACGATGGTTGTCTGACTACATATGCGTCTAATTATAGTCCTACAGCTTCAGTGACTGTAGATGATGGTAGTTGTGTTATCCCTGGTTGTTATGATACTCCATCAGCGATGAACAATGACTGCGCAACTGTTTTATATATGGATCCATCAACTAGTATATATACAGCTCCAACTTCTCCTTGTACTGACGGTGTAACTGTAGACGATGGATCTTGTGTACCTCTTTCTAGTGGTTGTATGGATCCTACAGCATGTAATTATGCGCCAACAGCGAACAGAGATTGTGGAGGAAATTTACCTGCTAGTGGTTTTGGAAATACTAGTTGTTGTACCGAATATGGTTGTCGGGATTTAAATGCTAATAATTATAATTCTAATGCAGGTTGTGATTCTACATCTACTAATCCTGGAACTGGACCTTGTACTTATACATTAGCAGCGCCATCAATAGCGCTTGATCCTAGTTCTTCTATTCTTTATAATCAAATAGCAGTAAGTTGGCCGTTAATTTCTGGTAATGTATCTGGTTACACGATAAAATATAAATTAGATTGGGATACTACCTGGACATCAATAAACGTAGATGCATCACCTACGCTCACTACAGGAAGTGGTGATTATTTATATGTGTTAGATGGTACCACAAATAATATAACGAATTCTTGGCCTAGTGGACAACCTGATCCAGATAAATGGAATATTCTAGTACGGCAAAAATGGAATTTTGGAGGTGCTAATATAAATGCTACGACAGGTCTTTGGGCTGGTGGAACTACAGTTTCAGGAACAACCGGTACTACAAACAACGTACAAAATAGTTTAACATTAAATCATGATAATTTTATAGCAGGTTCTTCAGCAGTACCAGGTGGAGGTATTACCATTCATCCAGAAACTCAAATGAACTTTAATGTTACAGCTGACAGCGGAACACCTACTACTTCTGGTGCTAGCGGAACGATATATGTGTTAACTTATACTTGGGATACTTTAGCAGTACCAGCATCAAATCAGGCTTTTCGGATATATAGAGAGCAATATCAATCTCTTCCATTAACTCCAACTGCAAGTTGGGCAGTTCAAATTCCATTCCCAGCAAATGATCCTTATGTATCAGGCGGACATTCTTTCACTTGGACTGTTACAATTGCTGCTGGTGCCACAGAGACTATTAACACTTTCTTGAAATTAGGACAATTCCAGAACCCTATAGATGGTACAGGTTGTCACAAACCTAACCCAACTACAATTGCAAATAATACTGGTACTTTATTCTTCTGCCCTCCGAAACAAGGTGAATTAGCAACAATAACATTAACTGGTTAATATTATGTCACAAAACTTAACATTTACATTTAATAAAAAAATAAACATATCAGCTCAAGTTGGGGATAATGTTTATGCGGTAAATAACGCGCAAATAACAGAAACTGGAGATTTTAAACAAGCTGATTTAAGTGTTTGTAAATTTGTTGGTGTAATAATTAGTATTAAAAATACAGATACTGAAAAACGTATAAACGTATTTCAAGATTTAGTAACTAACTACACACCGCAAATTGACAGTTTTATGATGTTCTCTAAAAACAAACAAGTGAATACATCTGGTATTTCTGGATATTACGCAGAAGTTGAATTTAAAAATGATTCCACGACAAAAGCAGAGTTATTTTCAGTTGGGTCACAAGCAAGTTTAAGTAGTAAATAAATTATGATATGGCAAAGATAATTAAAAGTTTCAAAATAGATTTAAGTAGCATAGCCGCAGCCGGTGCTATAAGATCATTTTCTATAACTGGAGATAATGGTGCTATATTTTCTTTAGAAGTCAAAAATGAACTTAACGAATATTATAATTTTACAACAAATACTTTCGCAGCCACACATAAAAGGTTAAAAAATAAAAGAGTAGATGGTGGTGTTTATACTGGTTCTATTACTTTTCCAGCAGTTGGAGATCCTGACCAGTATGATATTTATCTTTATGCAGAATCTATGCATGATACTGTTCACGCTAAATATTCTGAGGTTAGATTTGGTGATGGTAGTATAGATATAAATTCGTCTACAGGTTCTAACTCTAATTTATTGAAAAAAGTAATATATCAATACGATGATGCTGTAGTTACATTGAGTGCTATATCACCGAGCGCGTCACATCATGGCACTGGTAATTTTGTTAGTATGGTTGTTTCTACAGATACTATCACCGTGGGTAGGGGGAACACTGTTGGTAAAACAGCATTTTCAATAGGTATTACAGCTGCAGCAACAAAAGCACTACAAATAACTAAACAACCAACAACAAATGATTTAGCTACGTATGCCGCCGTTACAATGGGTAATGGTGTTAAAATAGCAGGTGAAGATATTTGGACTGGTGCCGCTAGTAGTGATACTGTAGATGGAGCTATTACAGATGGTATTAAAGTTGTTATGGACGCTAACGTTGCTACCAATATGACTGTTGGAGATAGAATAACAGCTACCGCTACCACCGACACTGTAGATGGTGCTGTTACAAGTGGTGTTCTGGTTGTTATGGATACTACCGTGTCTCATAAAATGGCTATTGGTGATAGAGTGACTGGTAATCATGATCTTGATACAAGGATCGTAACAGTGACAGCGTTAAATCCAGAAGGTGATGATGAAAAAGAGTTTAGACTGTCCGAAGCAATTGCAATAGCTGATGGTATAACGTTAACTTTTAGTTCAGAGTTAAATAGAAAAGAGGTTACAGTCGTTGCATTAGATCCAGATGAGGATAATGTAAAAGAATTTTCTATGTCGGATACTGTTGCTTTACACGATGGGATGACATTAACCTTTACTTCTGCTAAATACTATAGGTGGAGTATAGACAGTGGTAGTAGTATACATACATTATTACCTGGTATGGCTATAGTAGATACTGACGATGCTATTACGGGGGGTACAATAGGTGGTTATACAGATACAACAACTTATACAACAGAAATTAACAATGAAGATGGTAGTATTGAAGAAGTTACAAATACAGTTACTAATGTTAGTATTCCAGCATTAGACCCTTTAGGTTATAAACCAACAATAACAAATGGTTTAGTTACAAAACAATTGGGTTATATTACTTTTAATGGGCAAATAGAAAACGCTTTAGCTGGTCAAGATACTTATTTTTATGCTTACGGCCCAGATGCAATAAAAGCAATACATAATACTGAAATAAAGTTAACAGATTTAAAAGTAGAATTAACTGCGCCAACAACAACAACTACAGCTGATACAAGTGGAAGTGCAAGTGCAACGGTTACTGTTGCAGATAGAGAGGGTACAGTACAAAATGTTTCCACTGTTAGTGGTATAGGTATAGCTTCAGGGGCTGTAAACCCAACGATAACAAGCGCTACAGCAGATGGTCCTGGTAATTGGACCGTTGATGTGGCACAAGCTTTAGAAAGCGGGGTTACATTAACTGTGGAAGGTAGTAGTAGAGAGGCAACGATAACAGGTAATATAGAATTTGTAAACGTAGATGATACTAGTTTTACACTACGTTTCGATGTTGAAAATTTCCTTACTGCAACATAAAGTAAAAAACCAGCGTAAACTGTAACTATATATATAATTAAATTAAATTAAATTATGAGTAGTAAAATAAACATTCGTAAAATCCAGTTAGAGGATTACGAATTTATAGACAAGTGGTGGGATGAACAGGGTTTTGCACCTTTAGAAAAAGACATTTTACCTATGGACGGTTTAGGTGGAATTATTATCGAAAAAGATAAACCTATAGCAGCCGCTTATTTGTATTTAACAAATTCAAAAGTTGGTTATATAGATAATTTGATAACCGATCCAAAATATATTTCAAAAGATAGATTTGATATTATACTAATGCTAATACGAGCATGTGAACAAATGGCAAACGAAGTTGGTTGTTTAGAGATTTGGGCAATGACAGAAAGTGAAGGAATTATACAAAGATGTAAAGCGCTTGGATATAACACCTCAGAAAGAAGTTTTGCACGTATATTTAGTATATCATCTAATCTTATAGAGAAAATAAACTAATGAGTAATTTCTTTATAACAGGTTTACCTAGAAGTAGAACAGCTTGGTTTTCTACTTTTTTCACAGGAAATAATTCATTTTGTTATCACGAGATTATTAGAGTTAGTGATGGGTTTGATGATGCAATTCAAAAGTTATTAAATAGAAAAGAAATGTATGTTGGTAATAGTGATAGTTCTTTACCTATTTGGATAGATAAAATAGATCATGTACTTACTGACTCTCCAATAGTAATTATAGAACGAGATGTAGATGAAGTTACTAATAGTTTAATAAATGTATTTGGAAAACATGATTATACTAAAACCTTAGATTTAACATTAGAAGGTTTAGAAATTATCAAAAAAAAATATAACTATATCACTATAGATTATAATAAATTAAACAAACAAGCGTATCTAGAAATGATTTGGAATTTTTGTACTCCAAATATTCCTTTTGACAAAGACAAATTTGAAACACTAAAAACAATAAACGTGTCTATTAATAAGGAGTCGTATATGAGAAATTTACTGGAAGATGGGATTAAAATAAAACAAAATATGAAAAACTTTATAAACATATTAAAAAAAAATAAATTATGGGAGTAGTAGCAGCAGCGGCAATAGCGGGTGGAGCGACATTACTTTCGGGATGGATAGGAAGTAAAAGTGCTAAAAAAAGTCAACGTGCAAGTAACGCTATGTTACAAAAGCAACTAGACTTCCAAAAAGAACAACAAGCAAAACTTGATAAGCAAAAAGAAATTTATAAACAATTTAAGTTTGAAAACCCTTACGCGGATATGGAAAATCCATATGAGGGTATGGAAAACGTATATGAAGATTTAAAAGTTAGTACTGATGCTGCTGATTTCCAAATGGAACAAGGTGCGCAACAGAGAGCTAATATAATGCAAGGATTACGTGGCGCTGCTGGTGGTAGTGGTATTGCTGGTTTAGCACAGTCATTAGCTAACCAAGGACAATTACAAGCTAGACAAGTTTCTGCTGGGATTGCACAACAAGAATTAGCAAATGAACAAATGAGAGCAAAAGGAGCTATGTCAATACAACAACTAGAAAGACAAGGTGCTACGGCTGCTGATATGGCTGAAAGAGGTGGTGAAGCTATGTTACAAGAAGCCGAAATGAGTAGACAAGCAACTTTATTAGGTATACAATATGGTGGATTAGCTGGGGCAAATCAAAGTGTACAATCAGCATATTCAAACCAGATGGCAGCAAATTCAGCAGCTATGCAAATGCAAATGCAAAACATAAGTACTTTTGGTAACGTAATGTCAAATATGCCGTGGGATCAAATGAATTTGGGGAAACAACCAAACTATTCCACTACCCAATATACGCCAGGAGGTACGGAGTTTGAAATCGATACCTCGAAGGGTACCGGTTATGATTGGAGTGATAGAAGACTAAAAAAGAATATAAATTTGATTGGTGAGTCACCTAGTAAGTTGAATATATACAGTTTTGAGTATAACGATTCAAAATATGGAGAAGGATTGTTTCAAGGAGTAATGTCTGATGAAATACCTTCTTACGCTGTGTCAGTAAATTCAGATGGATACGATATGGTTAATTACAGTAAAATTGATGTTAATTTTAAACAAATATAAAATATGGCAAGTTTAGCAGGAAAAGCAGATCCAACATTAGCAAAAATGGCGTACGCCGCAAGTATGGCAAATGTGCCAGGCGACTACAGTAAGCATTATCAAAGCGCTGTAGACGCTCATAAAGAATTGATGGGTGGAATTGAAGAAATAGCCGCAGGTTTTAAATTAGAAAATGATCTTGCTACCTTGGAGTTTAAAAAAGCCATGAAAATTTTTGAAGATCCTTTAAATCTTCAAATGATTGATTCTGATTATACAGAAATGCAAGCTGATATTACGGCTCAACGTGAGGAGTGGAAAGCAAATAAAGGATTTAAAAACGATCCAGAAGGTCGTCAAGATTGGGATCGTAGAAATCAACAAATAATAGGTAGACACGAACAAGATAACGCTAATCTTGGTACTGTCCAAGCTGGAATTGACGGCAAGCTTTATGATATAGAAAATATGGAGGTTGGTAAGAAAAAATATTTAACGAATTTAGCTAAGTATCAAGCTAATCAAGATAAACAGTCAGGAATACACAACGCAGATGCTACAAAATACATGAAAGATAATCCTAACGCAACGCCAGCGCAACTATGGAAAAAGTTAGGTATTGTAAAAGAAGGTGTAGTTGTGAAATTTAAAGATCCTGTAACGGGTGAATATACATATGTTTCAAAAGTAGGAGAAGATAAAAATAACGAACCTCTATTTGAATCACAAAAATCTTCAGAATTATTAGATTATGTTAATAAGGATGCAAGGGCAGATGATACTCTTGTTAAAGCACAAGCGTTATATCAAGACCGTCTTAAAATTTCGAAAGGCAGATCAGATAATTATAGTGGTTTTAGAAATGAAGATAGAAATGCTTTAGAAGAACTTCTTGATACTGATATGCTGAATAATCCAAATACGTTAAAGTATATGATGCATAAGAAAATTGGTGGAGAAAAATTATCTTTCGCAGAAGCTTTACGTAGTGGTAAAGCTTTAGGTCTAACTAACGAAATTATTATAGCGTTAGGTGCCACAAAAAGTGACGGTGATGATATATTAACAGAAAGTGATTTTGCAACGGCAAACAGTTATGAAATTGTAGTTAATAATATACTTAGTGGAAAAGCTACATATGAAGTAAAAGGCAAAACGAAAAGTGTAGATACTAAAGGGTTATATTTAGATTATACAATGGATAATGCTTTCAAAACAGGTCATAATCAATATAAGAAAAAAGTTGATAAAGATAAAGATAAAGATAAAGATGATAAAACTCTAGGTATACCTGATTGGACTTATCCAGAGTTTGGAAGAGGAACAATGCCTTGGAAAAGCGCTAGAAATATAAAAAGAAGTATTTTAAGTGGGAAGACTTTTAAATATGATGTTGATGGAGATGGTAAAAAAGAAACGTATGATTACATAAATGGTAGTTGGTATGAGAATTGGGTAGATGAAGATAATTTAGGTAAAAAAATCGGTAGCGCCGATGATTTGGTTTTTAATGTTCTAGAAACAGAACACGAGGCTTTTCAAGGTTTAGAAACAATTGTGGAAGGACCTACAATTACTGAAGAAGGTGAGGATGTTGAAACTGCTAATCAAAAAACATTATATAACAACATTCTTGATGATTTAGATGTAGATAATGATGATACCGCTAGTACAAATCTTAATACTCGCTTCGGATTAACAGGAAGTAGAGATAACCCTTGGATGTTTATGCCTTATTCAGGAACCGCGACAAAAGATGTTTTGAGAAAAGAAGGTGGTACTAATTTCTATTCACCAGACGCTGGTTATACTAATGATATTATGATTTATAATTCTAGAACAGGCGATGTAATAGAAAGTGGAGGTAAAAGAATGCGTTTTAAAATTGGTGATGATGCTAATGATAAAGAAATTGATAAAATATTAAAAGCACTTAAAAACAATAATATATATACACCTAATTTTGATCAAACCCAAACATCTACAAGCGGTAATTTACCTATAGTAACTTGGGAGGAAGAAGACTAATAAAATATGGCAAACGGAAATTTAAATTCATTATTTAATGCGGTTTCTCTTCACGTCAATGTAGGTACGTGGGAAGAGTTTAGTGCGAAAATGCAAACTCCAGAGGATAGAAGGAGTTTTTTCGATGCTGTTTCTACACATATTAATATTGGTGATTATAGAGAGTTTGAATCTAAGTTGAGAAAAGCAACAGGTGACGAAGTAGATGTGGGTCCAATAGAATTACCACAAGTTGATGTAGAAGGTTCTAAAGAAGAAGATACTTGGATCGAAAGAACTTTAGGTAAGAATATAGCAACAGATTTTTTGGGAGATCTATGGAGAGCTAAAGAACAAGGTTTTGCTCAAGGAGCAACTGTAGATGAAGCTTTTGATGTTTATAAAAAAGGTAAAAATATATCAGACGAAGAACTAAGAAGATACATCGAAGTTAGTGATGCTTTAGATAAAACTGGTGCTTCAGATGAAATGCGTGAATACGAAGAAATAAAAAATGAAGCTGGTGGTGGTGTTTGGGGTTTTATGAAAGGTATGATACAAACTAGAGGTCAAGTTATACCACAAGTTATAGTTAGTTCTGCTGCCGCAATGGCTAGAACATTTTTTGATTCTGAAGAAGCAGCGTTAGCCACTGGAACAGGTGCCGCTCTTGCTGGAACTGCTGGTAGTTTTGTTCCTGTCGTTGGTACAGTAACTGGAGCTATTGGTGGCGCTGTTGGTGGATTAGTAGGTTCTATGGAAACAGCTTTAACACTAACAGAATTATTAAAAACAGAACTCGGTGACAAAGATTTTAATAAAGAAAATATTAGAGCCATATTAGAAGACGAGGAACTTTTTGAAGATATAAAAGATAGGGCTTTAGCTAGAGGAGCTACAATTGGAGCTGTAGAAGGTATAACTGTTGGTTTATCAAGAGGTATTGGTACTAAACTATTAGCAAAAGGAGCGGGTAAAGGTAAAATAGCTAGACAAGTAACTGGTATTGAGATGACAGGTGGCGCCGGTGGTGAGGCTTTAGGGCAAGTTGTCGCTGGACAAGAGTTTGATATTGCTGAAGTTTTAATGGAAGGCGTTGCTGAAGCTAAAGGTGTTGTAAATGTCGCTGATATTCTTGCTAAAAAAGAATATAAAATAAACGGTGAGAAAAGAACTAGGAAAGAAGTTATGAATAAGGTTAATAACATGAAACCTGAAAACTTAGCTAAAGTTCAATTCGATATAGTAGGCGATAAAAACCTTAAAAACCTTGTAGATCAAAAACAACAAGAAGCTATTTTTGAAACTCAAATAGACGAAAGAGTAGCTGAAGTTGATAGAAAAAAATTAGTTGAATTAGAAAAGAAAAGAGCAAAGGCTGAAGCTGATACTAAAAAGAAAGGTATTTTTGCTGTTGCCGATGCAGATGTTACTCTAGAGGATATAGAAGCTGAAATTGCTGGAGTTATAGATAAATATAAAGGTGTTGATCGTAGAACAACAGATGTTAAAGCTAGAAAGAAAGTAGCACAAGATGTTAGGAGTGTTTGGTTAGAAAAAACAAAAGCTTTTGCTAAAATTGCTAGTGAGCAAATGGGTTTCAACCCTTTTGAAAGTTTTAAAGAAAATAGTAAGTTTGTAGGCACTTTGGTTGAACGAATAATGTCTCTTGGAAAATACGAATTTGAAGGCGTTAAAGTTGATTTATCTGCCATGACTGAAAAGCAAATTGCGGCAGAGGCTAATAGAATAGCAGATAGTGCGGATCAATCCGATGCTGTTAACATTCCTACGGCTGATGGTAATCAAGCTATAATGATTAATGAGGAGGCGGCTTTTAAATACGGAGCACTAGATGCTGGTTCGCACGAGGTATTACACGGTGTTATGAAGGGTGCTTTAGCTAATTTAAAAGCGTTAGATGCTGAAGACGGTGGAAGTAGAGTTAAAAACTTGATCTCTGATTTTAAATTAAGTGTAGAAAAAAATCTTGGAAAAAATGTTGTTAAATTAATAGAACAAAGACTTAAAAAAAGTTATGGAATGTCAGAAGAACAAATGTCAACTACTGACGAGTGGTTTACTGCATTATCTGACATTATAGAAGACGAAGATAATAATATAACATACAAAAATAGTAAAGGGTTTTTTAATAGTATAAAAAATAAAGTAGCTGGGTTCTTTAATGAAAGTACACCCTATAAAAATTTAAGTATAAAAACTGGTGAAGACGCTTTCATTTTCATGAAAGAGTATAGTCAAAACGTTAAAGAAGGTAAACTTAGTGAGAGAATGCTTGAGTTTGCTTCCGGAGCCGAAGAAGAACTTACTGGTGGTAAACGTATATCAAAAGAAGGCGAAGTAGAAGAAGGGACAAAGTTTTCTAAAACTGGTCCAAGGACACAACAATTTTTAGATGCTGAAATAGATAATAAATCATTGGTTGATATAATAAATTCCCCGCAATCAACACAAGAGGATAGATTTGCTGCTGTTGAAGCTGTAATAGAAAAAAATTGGCCTGTAATTAGTAACGCGTTAAAGTTTGATCCAACAGGTCGTATACCTATACAAGCTGTAAAAGAAGCTATAAGCGAACAAACGTTAGGTATATTTCCTCAAGTTACATTACAAGATGGAACGAAAATAAGTCGTAAAACGCCTCTATTTAATACATACAATAAAGAAACTGAAGTAACGACATTTTTAAGTGCTACTTTAAAACCTAGACAACCCGAAATATATGCTAGAGCTAAAGCTATTGGTAGTACAGAGCAAATGGGTGTAGATATATCAGAAGCTAGAGATGTTAAAGCACCAAAGCCAACAAAACCAAAACCAAGTAAAAAGGCTAGGAAACTAAAGAGTCTAAGTGATGTTAATCTTGATAATAAAGATTTAATATCAGAAGATATACTTAGTATTCTAGATGTATTAGTAAAAGCAGATGCAGTAAGCTTAGAGCAACAGTTAGAAGCAACTATTAAACCTATAATAACCAAAGAGGTTAAGAAACAAATGGGAGCTATAACTAAGAAGGTTCCTGGTTTTGCTAGTGAAGAATATAAAGCTTATCACGCTTTAAATTATGAAAACCACGTAAAAGCTCTTGATGTTAAAACTATAAAAAAGAATTACAAGACTCTATTTGAAATAACAAAAACACGTAGAGAAAAAGATAAGAGAGTAGATCCTGTAACTGGCAAAGTTACATATCCTGGCAAAGGTATATATAATATAGAAACTAATAAAGCTAAGTTCACTAAACACTTTATTGAAGGTGGATATACTACATTGCTAGCTAGACAAAAGAAATTAGCTGAATTTATAGTTGATTCTTTTACAGAAAAGGCTGTTAATGATTATATTATAGAAAACTCTAATAACATTAACAAAGTTGTCAAAGCTGAGTTAAATAATTATTTAAATAGTTTAGATAAACAAAAAGCTGAAAACAGGACTTTTGATACTGTTAAATATTCTCGTACCAACAATCAAGATGGTGTAATGGAGTTAGTAGAAGTTGCTATGGAAAGCGAGTTTGACACTTTGGAAGAGCTTTTCCAAAGTCCTAAATGGAACGAGATAGTAGATACAAGGAAGCTTGATCCTATCATGGTTGATTTAGCCAAAGAAACTATCGGTAAAAACAACGCTATTAATAGCAAAGAAACTACTGGTTTTAGAAAAAACGTACAAGGAGTGTTAGACGAGTTACCTCAAGAGCAAAAAGATGAGTTTAATGCGAATGGACTAAATAAAAATCATCCATCATCAATAACTAGATTAACCGACTTTACCTCTAAACTAGCTGCTATAATGGATCCTAGACTAGTACTTGATGGTCTTTATGAGGATATGTTTGGTTTTACTCACAGATATGCTGATAAACTTCGTATAGGTAAGGAAGCTTTTAACAAAGTTATGGATTCTGCTAAAAAACGAATATCAGATTCAAAATTTATAGAAAAATACGGATTTGATCCAACCACTGTAAAAAAGTACATGTATAATTCTAGTATTGGGATAATGAATAGGATTAATACCGTTCTTAAAAAAGCCTTTTCAACATCAGAAGCAAAGTTAGATGCTGTTATGGAAAAGGAGGGTAAAAATATAGAGCAAGCGAATAAACAAAACTATAAAGTATTAGAATATATAATAAAGAAAGCTATTAATGTTGTTAATAAAAGTCCAAAACAAATGCTCGGAGTTTTAAGATGGTTAGAATCTGCGACTTCAGCAGTAAAAGGATTAAGAGCTTTAACTAGATTAACACACGTGGATGTCATGGCAGAATCACAAGAGCCATCGACAAAACATCCTGATTATAAAGACGCTTACAAAACAGCTTTAGAAAGTATAAAAAAAAGAGTTAAATCTAAGTCAAAAAAGAATAAAGAGTATAATAAGTTAAATGACGGATCTAAGAAATCAAAAGCAAAAATAAGAGAATACGCTAAAGCGCGTGCGTTGGCGGAATTAAAAGTTAAAGGTGAACACTTAAAACCTAGTGCTAATTTGATGGCTGAGTTTGCACGACTTATATGGAAGTATTCTAAACTAGATATGAATAATACTAAAGTTCTATCTGATTTTAAATCTGAGTTTAACAAACTAGTAAGTGGTTATGATCAGGCTTTAGGTAATAAAAATACTTTCTTTATAGTTGACAAAGCTATGGGAACTCAAGCTGAAGGAGAAGTTAGATTGATAACTGGTTTAAAAAATACTGGTAGAACAAGACGATTTTATCATATCCAAAACGGTGTTCAATCGTATGGATATATAGCTAGAACAATGGTTCATACTAAAGCGTTTAAAAAATTATCAGACAAAGCGGATAAAATTACTAAACTTAATAAAGCTATTAATAACGCTAGAACTATTAAATTTTCTAAGACCACTAAAGGTATGAGTGCGTGGGATTTTGATGATACAATTGCTAGAACAAAATCAGGTGTTATGTATACTATGCCAAATCCAGGGGGCACACCTCAACCTGGTAGAAAAGTTATATTTATGGCTGGTGGTCCTGGTTCAGGTAAATCAACTGTAATTAAAGGTTTAGATTTAGAAAATCAAGGATTTAAAATTGTTAATCAAGATATATCGTTAGAATGGTTAATGAAAAATCATGGGCTACCTACAGATATGAAAGATTTTACTCCAGAGCAGCATAGTAAATTTAGTTCGCTTGGATGGGAGGCGAGAAAAATAGCTAAGCGTAAACAATCGAAATTCCAAGGTAAGGGTGATGGAATTATTGTAGATGGAACTGGGGCTTCATTAAACGCGATGAAAAAACAAGTTCAAGAATTTAGAAACAAAGGTTATGATGTCCAAATGGTGTTTGTTGAAACGTCTCTAGAAACAGCATTGGAAAGAAATCGTGTTAGAAAAGAACGTTCGTTAAGAGACGGTATTGTAAAAAGAACTCATGAGTCGGTACAAAATAATAAAGAAGGTTTTAGGGAACTATTTGGTGATAATTTTGCAGAAGTTAAAACAGACAACTTCAAAATAGGGGACGCAATGCCACAGAGCATTGTTGGTAAAATGGATAAGTTTACTAAAGGATATATTAAAGGTAGACTGAGCGCTGAAGAATTTGCTAATGAAGGATCTAATATATTAGAGCAAGGTGGTAAGTTTGATTTTGCAGAATTTGATGTTGTAACTAAAGGTGAAAAAGGACCTTTGTTTGGTGAAGCCATGGATAGAGCTAAAAAATATGGTTTAAAAGATAACTATATACTAACAGCTAGACCACACGCAGCTAAAGTACCTATATATGAATTCTTAAAATCTCAAGGATTAAATATACCTTTAGATAATATTATTACACTAGAATCTTCTACGCCAGAATCTAAATCATTATGGATAGCAGATAAAGTTGGTGAGGGTTACAACGATATATATTTTGCAGATGACGTTTTACAAAATATCCAAGCTGTGCAAAACATGTTAGATCAATTTGATGTTAAAGGAAGGGTTCAGCTAGCTAAGGCTGATTTTGTTCACGGTGATCCGCAAGTAGTTAAATCTATAGAAGAAGCTTCTAAAAACGATGTTAAAGATGTTGGTGAATTGGCTAATCCTGGTACCTATAACAATATTAAGTTTTCTAAAAGTCATAGGACTGAGTATGAGAAAACAATAGCAAAATATCGTCCTGATTTAGTTAAAGATAGATTAGTTTCTCAAACTATAGATAATATGTTTATATTTATAGATAGTTTAAATATTCCTAACAATCAAAAGAGAAAGTACGAGAGAATAACAACTAAATGGATAGCAACAAGTAATATAAAACTACTTGAAGATAGATTTAAAATAACAGATGCTATTAATTTAGCAGAAAGATTTAAACTAGATTTATTCTCTTATAATAATCCTAATGAAATTATTGAAGCATATGCTGGTAAAGTTAAAAAGAAACCTCTTAACCCAAATAAAGTAAAAGAGTTTTCTCCAGGTAGAGTTTACAACAAGGAACACGATATTACAGTTCACGAGGTTGAAGATACTAAAGAAGGAATGCAAAGTGTTAGAAATATTGTAAGTAGTCATTGGGGTGAAAACTCTAATCCTTGGTGTATATCGCAAGCCAGAAACGGGAAACTTACAGAAGATGCTTGGTTAAATTGGATGGCGTATCGTAAAACTAAAAAACAAATAATATTTCAAGACGGTAAGTTATTAGGTTTTTATGCAAATGGAATGTTTTGGGATAGGATGGATAATGCTACAGAAGCTCCTGTTATACAGATTAAAGAAGGTAGAGTTACAAGGAAAGTAGAACTAGTATCAGGAGAAGAGGTCCTTAAAGAGACTCGAACAGTTAGTAAAGACGGTAATACTGTTACAACAGAGTTTATAAGTGAAAGTGAATTTAAAGATGGGACTAAAATTATAGAAAATAGAGTTAATGGCAAGACAGTTAAGTCTACAAGGTATAATCCTGATGGAAAAGTAGTTGAAATAAAAGAGTTTAATAAAGACGGAAAAGCCACAGCTTCATATAATTTCTTTCCAGATGGTAAAATGAGCGCTGTTAATACTCATGGTCAACCTTTTGGAGATATGACCACTAATGAAGTGGTTAGGCAAAAAGGAGATATATTATCACACCAATATAATGAAGGTGGTATTGCTTATATGTACGGAAGAATTAAATTAAACGATCAAATAACAGAAGTAGGATGGAAAGTAGTAGAAAAGAATTCTGACTTAAAGAATGTTATAAAGACAGTTGACGGTAAAGTAAGATTAGATCTTAAAAAGGTTTTAGAAATAGATGCTGATGCTAAAGGTTTACCTAAAACTAATATTAAATTTAGTAAATCAATGAATACTGAATTTAATGATATATTAGAAGAAGTAACTGGTATTGATTCTAAAAAAAGATTCTCAGCTATCAAAGCTAGAAAACGTGGAGAAAAGAAAGGTAGATTTAGATTCTTTATACCACCGTCACACGAAGATTTCGTAGGGTTATTATATAACTTTATGGGTAAAGGTAAAAAAGGAAACCAACACAGGGACTTTTTTGAACAAGCTTTAGTAAGACCTCTTAATAGAGCTTATAGAGAGTTAAATACAGCTAAACAGTCTATTGCTAATGATTACAAATCATTAAATAAAGAGTTTAAAAATGTTAAAAAGAAACTCACAAAGAAAACTCCAGACGGTGATTTTACATATCAAGATGCTATAAGAGTTTACCTATGGGATAAACATGGTCATAAGGTTCCTGGATTAACAAAAACTGATCAGCAAAATTTAGTTGATTTAGTTATGGCTGATGCTGAATTACAAACTTATGCAGAAACATTAAATATAATATCTAAACAAGAAGCTTATGTAAGCCCTACCGAAAGTTGGGAGGGTGGAGATATAAGAACAGATTTAGATGACGCCACTGGAAGGGTTGGTAGAAAAGAATTTTTTGCTGAATTCTTTGAAAATGCTGATATAATATTCTCTGAAGAGAACTTAAACAAAATAGAAGCTGCTTATGGAGCTGGTGTAGTTAGTGCTCTTAAAGATATATTATATAGAACTAAGACTGGTAGGAATAGACCTAGTGGGCAAAATAAATTAGTAAATCAGTTTTTAAATTACTTAAACGGTTCTGTTGCGTCTACTATGTTCTTTAATATGCGGTCTGCAGTATTACAGCAGATGTCTATGGTTAATTTCATTAACTTTGCTGATAATAACATATTAGCAGCAGCTAAAGCTTTTGCTAATCAAAAACAATATTGGACTGATTGGGCAACTATATTTAACTCTGATTTCATGAAGCAAAGACGTAGAGGAATTAAAACAGATGTTAATGGTGCTGAATTAGCAGCTACAGTTAAAGATGCTAAAAATCCAATTCAAGCGGCAATAAAGAAATTATTAGAAATAGGGTTTTTACCAACGCAAATTGGGGATAACATAGCGATTGCTACTGGTGGTTCTACGTTTTATAGAAATAGAATTAATACCTATCTAAAGCAAGGATTGACTCAGAAAGAAGCAGAGTCAAAAGCTTGGGTAGATTTTCAAGTATTAGCAGAAGCTACACAGCAGTCGGCTAGACCTGATATGGTTTCGCAACAACAAGCTTCACCGCTTGGTAAAGTTATATTAGCTTTCCAAAACGTTACATCTCAGTTTAATAGATTAGGTAAGAAAGCATTTTTAGATATTAAAAACAGAAGAATAACACCTGGTAACACAACACAATTACAAAGTGATATGTCTAATCTTTCTAGAATAGCTTATTATTTTGCAATACAAAACTTAATATTTTACTCGTTACAATCAGCATTATTCATGGCAATGTTTGATGATGATGAAGAAGATGAAAGGTGGTTAAAGAAAAAAGAACGAGTGGTTAATGGTAGTATTGATTCTGTATTAAGAGGTACCGGTGTTTGGGGAGCAGCAATCGCTACATTAAAAAACATGGCTATCAAATGGCATGAGCAAAGAGAAAAAGGATATAATGCTGATGAAAGTGCTGTGTTAATGGAAATGTTAAATGTTTCGCCCCCACTTGGTATTAAAGCTAGAAAGTTAGTTAACGCTGAAAAAACTCTTAACTATAATAAGAAAACTATAGAGGAAATGGAAACATTTGATATTGATAATCCTCAATGGTCAGCTGTAACAAATTACGTAGAAGCAACATCAAACGTTCCTCTTAACAGATTATATAATAAAACACAAAACGTAAGAGAATCTTTAAACAACCAGCACGACGCTTTAGAAAGGATATTAATGTTTAGTGGTTGGAGTAAGTGGAACCTTGGAGTTGAGGATGTAGGAAAATCTAAGAAAAAACAAAAGTTTGGAACTAGAAGAACACGAACACGAACGCGGTCACGAACAAGAACAAGGACTAGATAATAAAACCGCTCGTTAAATTTACAAATTAGAATAAATAAGTGATTATATAACAATGGCAACAATAACATACCCAGAATGCAAATTATGCAATCAAGAAATAGCGCTAATGAAAAAA
>Ga0080013_1002526_pt1 | contig 21378 bp, 25 predicted proteins | sample ETNvirenome_6_85_FD_69236 | JGI IMG/M metagenome (GOLD analysis project Ga0080013, IMG submission 69236) | Marine viral communities from the Pacific Ocean - ETNP_6_85 (SPADES assembly) (version 2) | ecosystem: Environmental > Aquatic > Marine > Oceanic | place: Pacific Ocean | collected 2013-06-19 | reverse complement strand
GGAAAAACAGTGATAGTAGGAGACAATTGCTTGTCAATCATAAACTGATTGGGCTTTCCAGTCGTGCTTTTGCTTGGATAAGATGAATATTCTGCCCTGCTGATTCTTGTCATAGGCAGATCAGTAATCACTGAATTAGTGGTTTCACGAATAAAAGAGTCTAATACATCAATTGGTGCTGTAGCATTCGTTGAATCTATATTATAAACAGTAGTGTCTTCAACCATAGCGACAGTCTTTTGATTGACAGTCCATTGATTCAAACCACGATTGGACCACTCAGCTAACAAAAGATTAAGGCTTCTTTGTGCGGTTTTGAGGTCGTATCCAGTTCTAAGCTCTATACCACAGCGCTCAAAGGCTTCTTCAATAAACTCACCAACATCGGGTTCAAAGTTCTTGCTACCAGAGGTTGCCATTTATTTTCTCCTTTTTGCTTTTTTACCTACCTTTTTAGAGTATGCCTTGGCTTTTTTCTTACCAGCCTTTGTATAAGCAAATTTCTTTTTACCGACTATTGGCATAAAAAATTAACCATATTTTTTGACTAATTTGAGTACAATCATATAGGTATCACCACTGCTATGCCCTAATGTTGTAAAATCAAGATCGCCAGTAACACCGCTTCCAGCGTTATTGGGTATTGCTGTAAAGTCATCGTAATATTCATCGCCAGTCGAATCAGCAGGAAGATTGATAGCTAACACATTAGCAGTTGCATCAAAATCAATTTTGACACTCATGCCAACAGTTGCCCACCACACTCTGGCTATATCAACTGAGCTACAAGTTACACCAGCAGAATTTGAGCTTAATGCCGAAACATCTACCTTTTTTACAGCAGCTTCACCAGTGCCATCGCTGACATTGGTGAATTTCATAACAGCTATTCTTTCGCCATCTTGTATTGTTTGCGAAGTTACCGCGTCAGCCATAAATTACTCCTTACTCAAAGATGATTCTATTAATGGCTTGATAGTGAACATCTAACGCTTCTGCTGCCGCAGCACCAGCTTCTATTCCAATATAAGGAATAAAGTCAATATCATCAGTCATCGCTGCTGATTTTGTAGTGCCTTTAGCCACTGCTGTACCACCAGTAGAGCCAGAAGTTGTAGTAATGTCATATTGTATGCCATTAACAAACATAGATATTTTCCTATCAGAGTCAAACTTGATTCTTAAATGATAAGTCGTGTTTGCAGCTACAGTAATAGGTAAAGCACTAATATAATCAGTACCACCTATGCTATGCACAAAATGGAGCAATGTATAGTCATCGAATGCTTCTGAGTTTGTTGCGTCAGTCTGAAACTTGAAATACGCTTGGTTAGCATCTGTGCTTATTAATTGATCGTTGGTTAGCTTTAATCCAGCCCACCATTTTTGATTATCAATTGCATTCGTTGACACTGAGCACTCCCATTCTGTTTGGTTCTCAGAACCCCATAACACTCCTGTCCAAGCTGTAAAAGCTGTGTCCAAGTGTGGCGCAATGATTGCCTGATCTTGGTCTGCACCAGCAGTTGTAATAGTCAGCCCAGCTCTTGTCGTATCAAAAGTACATAGAGCAGTTGTCATATTGGTTCCTAGAACCTCAAAGTTTTTACTGGCAGCTCTTGCTACTTCAACAGTATATACTTGGTCAATGTCTGCATTGAGCGCTGGTCTTTTCTTAAAATATGATGATAGGTAATAACGCCCAGTATTCTTGGTAGCATCGTTTAACTGTGATACATCGCTAATTTCACCAGTGCCTGAAGCCTTGCTAATGATGTCGAAACCATTTTCGGACCGAACTGGTCCACTAAATGTTGTGTTTGCCATAATTCTTTCTCCTTTGAAAAAATAAGCCTTATCGTCTTGGCATTGTCTGCTAGGTCAGTCGATAAAACAAAATATATTATCCTAGATAACATAAACTATAGCATAAAAAAGGAGCGTGTCGTTAAGAAATTATGACACCATGTGGTCTTTTGTAAAAGCCAAACTTAGAATCTTTGTCGCTGACGCTGACTGTTCCCCTCAACAAAACTGTTCTTCCTTCTAATTCGTCAATCCAATCATACCATTCGCTGAGATCATAAAGCTCAATGAAGTCTACGTTTGGAAACGCAACTTTGTCTTCAATCTTGGTAGGCAACGACCCCCAATATCTTCTGCCTTCTTTGTCCTCTATCGTGACCTTCACAGTTTCTACAGGGCTATAACCATAGTTAGTGGTTCTAATGGTTGCTTTCTTTATTTCTCCAGAAATTTCGTAACGACCTTCTTCAACATCTGGCATTTTAGCTTTTCTTTCAAGCTCTTTCTTTTTGCGCTCTTCTCTTTCTTTTTTTATTTTCTCTCCAAGCAAAAGAGTTAATCCGCTCACAAACAAAGAACGATTTTTTCTGGAAACATGACCAGCGCCAACAATCTTATTGAGCTTGTAAACATAATCGCTATTGTCGTTTTCAGCAGTTTCTTTTATTAAATCAATTATTCTTTCTGCTGTTTCAAAATGTTCGTCAATTAAAGGACACATCTCAAGCAACTTTCTTCTCTCTTCTCTTTCATATTCTTCATAAACATAGTTACCACCTGCATCTTTAAGATTCATGTCAGTTAATGCTATATCGACATCATAAGAAGTTGGTTCTTCTTTGTTCCAATTGCACCTTCCAACGCTCACCCAACCCTTTTTCTCATATATTGCAACAGCCCAAGCCATTGTTTCAATTAAGCTAGTGTAGTTATTAAGATTAACGTAAGAAGTGCTATCTCCTGCACCGCCCTCAAATACCGTTGATTCATTAACAGACTTTATAAAGCTCGCCCACCAAATTAAATTTTCGGGGCTAGAGTGACCAAGAAAATCCTTGATACAATTACGAGCAACAACTTTGTGATCCCCATTTTCATGTTTAAGTAAGAAAACATTATTCCTTTTGCGTTTTGTGTTGCAGTGCTCACAGAACGGAGAATCAATGTCACGATACTCCTCTGGGATAACCATGTTAGGAACAGAATGAGCAAAACAAATCCTTTTGCCATCAGCAGTGCTTTCCCATTCGTATCTGGCAACTAACTCCCAACCATTTATTTTAGGAGAGCTGCCAACAATCGTGAGCCAAGTATAGCTACGATAGCGAGTGACAGTCCTGTTAATGCTTTCATCAAAAACTTTATATGGCTCAAGAACCTCATCATGGATGCTATACTCAATGCCTGTTTCAACCTTGCCAATAGCTTTTCTTCTTGAGAGCCTTTTGAGCTTGGTTTCAAGCCTCTTCAGATTGTCTGTAGGTATTAAATGACTAGCAGCATAAACCTCGCTATTTACAAGATCTGGAGCAAAATATCCTCTCATTTATTCACCCCCTCATCTCTGCCATGTGTTCATCATATCCAGCAATATCGCTGACATCTGGTATGTACTCATGTTCTGCTTTCGTATCTGTTTCGTAAATATCGGGGTGCATATAATCTATCATTTCATCCACACAGCTTTCACAAAGCAACCCAAGTTTTTTACCTTTCCAAGTAAGTCTGTGTTCTTTATAAGTCGTTGGATTCCAATATTCATCCATTAATTCTTCACATCCTTCGCATATAAACCCACTCATTTCGCTCTCCTCTTTTTTTAAAATATGTAATCATCAATTAATATTATACATATTGTGCAAAAATGTGCAACTATTTATACTTAATAAATTACATTTATTTTAAACAAAAAAAATTAGAGGCGTTACCTTCTTGGCAACTATTTGCGAGTATGCCCATGGTTTTCTCAACTCTTAACTCTGCTCCTTACTAACACCACAGACTCGGACAAGTTTATTACTATGCGTGTTTTCAGTGGCTCGATCTTTTCAGACTCCACGATTTCTCATCGCTTCGGAAACTAAGGGACTGATAAATTATCAGCTATGCCTTTACCTCTAACTTTTTTCTGCTTTTTAAAGAACTCAATTAGTATTATACACAATGTGCAAACTTGTGCAACTATTTATACTTAATAGATTGCATTTATTTTAGGAATAAAAAAAGGGCTCTACGAAGAGCCCTTTTAATATAATACTGAGTGATAAAGTGTATTACGACTTCAAACTAAGCTCCCTGTGAACCATAGATTCCACGCCAGTTAGACCAGCCAAAGCTATATCGTTCTCTAGCTTTGTATCTGATATTACCAGTTGAAAAATCAGGTTCCATATTGGTTTCCATACCTGTTCTTTGGAACATTTTAAGCCCTTCGCCTTGATCTGTTACAGATGTAAGCAAGAAGAACGCATCTGGATCAGTCAGATAATGATTGACAGTATAACCACCAGAAAGAACACCAGTGTTCTTAATAGCGTTAATGTCGTTGTCTGCTGTTCCAGATCTTAAAGGACTGTTCAATATTCTGTCAGCAATGAACGTCAATTGTGGTGGAACCACAAGTTTCGAACTTTGAACGGAAATGGTGAGTCCACGATCATCGGTGAAGGTTGAGATATCAATAAGTGCATCTTCTAATGAAGTTTCATTAAGATCTGCCATTGTTGTTGCTCTGTTAGCGGCAGAACCGCCACCAGCTAGTGGATGGGATGTGTTGATTAACGACACGCCATCACCGCCAGTATAACTAGAACTAAAAGCATTATTGAGTACATTAGCGCCTTTCACTTCTTTGGTGTTACCCATAGAGCGAGCCAGTGCTTTTGTATATCGTTTGCCCAGCGAATCATATAAATTATCCTCTACCGCTTCCTCGGTTAAAGCAAAAGCTAACGCAATCGTATCATGCGTGTATCTTGCTGTATAACTTTCAGTAGCGTTGTCGAAATCTACACTTCCGCCTTCAGTTTTTGTTGGAGCTGAACCAAACCCAATTATTAACACCTCTTCTTCAAAGGCTTTTTGAGAGTCTTCGATAGAAAAAATTTCGGAGTATTCTTGGTTATACTGATCGTATTCCATTCCGAAAAGGCTGTTTAAACCGGGTTCCAATTCTTTAGCTAATTGTGCTCTTGAAATTGCCATGATTAATTACCTATGCTAATCCAGCACCTTTCTGCCCCATTATGTGGTTTTGAATCACACAAAGAACATTGGTGTTGGCGGATGCGACATCCGAGTTATCAGGGTCCTGTGATATATCTAACGCTTTCAGAGGTAACGTAGCGGTGGTTGCACCAGTAGTTACATCTAATTCAACATTAGATTGTCCAGAGTAAGTATCGCCAACAGGACTGTTTTCAACTATTTCGAAATTTCCAAACAAGTCAGCTACTGGAAAAGCAGCATCAGCTTGAACTTCAAAAACAACATTAGCATCGTCAATCACATTAGCAATAATATCCGAAGCAGAAATACTGCCGGGATAATAGTTTTTGTAAATCTGCTCGCCAGATGTGGGATCGGTATAAGAAACACCATTAAACACACCTACGATTGGAACAGTCCCAGAGGCAGCATGTCTACCGAGTACGCCAGCAGTTAGCTGAGTTACCAAGTCGCCTTGGTATATCGGTGTCGTTGCTCCACTTGCTATTCTATATCGGTTTTGACCGCCAGAATAGGGTGCTCCGCCCATCATACGAACAGGTCTACATCCGAAAGGGGCATCTTTATTTGCCATCAGATTAGTCTCCTGTTAAAGAGTTACTTTTTTCCAAAAGTAACTTGAGTTTCCCTCTTAGCATCATATTTCACATATCTACCATCTCTAGCTGAGTCATTAAACATAGTATTGTCTAACGCTTCATTAGCTTTTCGAGTTGTATCCTCATAATGGGATCTTCTCTCTTCGATAGTTTCAAGCGGAATCTTCGCTAATACGAGTCCCTCGTTATGTACTACGCCAGCTAGTCTACCTTTTTCTTTAGTCGCAAATGCCCAGCCTTCAGGTAATTCGGAGCCTTGAACAAACTCCCAACCCTCACGCAATCTATAACTTATGTTATTAGCATCTTCTTGACCAAGATACGACTCCCTTATCCATCGGTATTCATAACCTTCAGGTGGTGGGGGTGTCTCTAGTTTTCTTACTGGTCGCCAAGGTTTTCTACGAGCTAATTTATCGTGTGTCTCGGATTCACGCGTGTTTCTGGCATTGTCTACATTTTTCATTTCATCCATTATGCTGTCTCCCTTTGAGAAATTCGTTGTTTTTCTTTAGCAACTCTTTTTAACCATTCGTCTTCCGACATATTATATGGTTTGAGTCCCCGAAGACGCTCAACTTCTGATTTTGAAAAAGTCACGCCATTCTTTTTACCTTGTGTTTTTTGCCGACTTCCTACGGAAGCAGATGTGACTCTTTGCACAGTGGGTCTACCATCTTTTGTTTTGGCTTTTTTATCGCTTCCCACATTTGGGTAAACATTAAAAACTCTTGTGTCCAACTCTTCATAATAATCGTTTGAATCAGGCTCATAGCCTTCGTTGATTAAATTAAAATGAGTAAAGTAAGCATACTGACTAGCCTCTGCATTCTTTGGATTGTCTTGATCGCCATACCAAGGATTTTTTTCGGACCAGTCTAGCGCCTCTCTTGAAGGAGCTGGTTGTTGTGGCTGTTGTTGAGCCATTTGTGGTTGAATCGGCTGTTGAGCTTGTTGTTGTTGCACAGTTTGCCTATTCTTAGCAACTCTTAGCTTTTCTTTTTGTATAGATAGATCGCTTTTAAGTGTGTCTGCCTTGCTCATTAACTCAGCATCGCCAGAAGCAACTGCCTTCTTATACAGCTCATCAGCCTGTTGTTCTTTTGCTTGAACCGACTGTTCTTCAGCGATAAATAAATTCTGATTTAATTGGCTACTGTGATTTCTAAGAGCCATAATTTCAGCATCTCTTTCAGCAACCATTCGCTCTGCTTGCTCTGCTCTATCTTTTTCAGCCCTGATTTGCTGATTCTTTTTGTTGATTCTTTTAGAAACTTTTTTAGTGTACTGGTCTAACTCTTCTTCACTAGCAACCTCTGCTTCAGAGGTATTAGATGGCTCTTCAACCACACTAACTTGGATTTCTTCTTCTTGTATTTGCTCTGCCTGTTGTTCTGTCATTATAAACTCACTATATCATCTGGATTTAAGATTGTCGCTATAACTTCATCATCGTTGATGATCCTAACCTCTTCTCCATCTTCTAATTTAAACCTCGCTCCAGCATATCTTCCAATTAAGACCCACTGCCCTTCCTTACACCAAGGCGCTCCATATTTAGTATCACTATAGCAAAGAGGACCACACTTGACCACATAAGCAACCACAGTTGCTAACTGTTCTTTGTCAACAGTCTCCTTTGTTAATAAGATACCGCCCTTTGTTGCTCCCTTACCACGATAAGGCAACACCAAAATCTTCCAACCAGTTGGTTGTGGCATTCGCTCTAATGATGACCCATCTATTTTTTCTGGATTAAGAACTGCGTTCTTAGGATCAACATAAGCCGAAGCTATCTCTACTTTAGCACTTTCCATTCTAACTTTCTCTATTAAAGTAATTTTTTATAAAATCTTGTATATTGTATATTGATTCGAGCTTGCCTTGCAAATATTTATGATGCTCCATATCACCAAGACCGCCACTCATATAGGTATCTTTAATTTGTTCAAGCTCTTTATCAAGCTCTTTGTTGAGCTGTTCAGCAAAATCAATTGAGTCCATTTATTTATTAACCTTAAATTCCAAACCTTGTTTAGCAGCTCCGCCACCACGACACTTTACTACTGAGCCACCTTTATTCATTCTTGATTTACTTAGCGCGATTGCTATAGATTGTTTCTTTGGATACCCCTCTTTTCTTAACATAGAGATATTGCTCGAAATCGTTTTTTTAGTATTACCTTTTTTTAGAGGCACTTTTTTTCTTTTTTACTACCTTCTTGACAGCTTTAGCAGCTTTTTTTGCTGTAGATTTTGTTTTCTTAACAACTTTTTTAGGTTTAGGCTTTTCTTTAACCACCCCAGCAAGCGCTTCTTTTTCTATTCTTGCCATTTTCTTGGCAATTCTTTCTTCATTTTTAGCATGAGCTTCAGCCTTTCTAGCTGCTTCTGCGGCTGTATCAATAACTTCTTGTTTTCTGTCAGCTATTTTTTGTTCACGCAGTTTAGTTACCGCTTCTTTTATGTAAGATGTTGTCACTTAATTTCTCCCAAATCGTTGTTCTAATTCAAGCAGCTTCAACTCTGCTTGTTGTTCTAATCTATCAAGACCCAATTGTAGCTTATCATCAGCAATTGCTTTTTGCACATCAATTCGTTCTTGTGTCATTTGTGCGTCTATTGCTTGCTCTTGTTGTTTTTGCTGTTGCTTACCAATAAACTGCTCTTGTTCCATATTGAGCTCTTTATCTTTTAGCTCTAACTCTTGTTGTCTGATAGCAACCAGTGGATCGCCTTGATCTGCTTGTCCTATCGAAGATAAGAACTGATTAGTGAGCTCCGCAAGTATTGGTGAGCTCATTTGATCCAACATCATTTGTAGCTCTTGTTGGATTTGCATGGATTCTTCTGGTGTTACTTGTTGCATCTGCTGTTGTAACATCATCATTCTTTCTTGCATTTCTGGTGGCATTTGTTGTTCAGCAACCTGTGTTGCTAAGAACTGAAGATGTTGCATAACATGACTAATAATAATTGACTGGAATTGTGGGTTTTCTTGTACCACCTGTGTTAAAAATAAACTCTGATGAGCACTAACATGTGACTCATGGTTCTGTGGAGCAAACGCTTGAGCTGGCTGTCCTAGTAATAAACCACTATTTTCAATGCCAGCATCTATCGGTTTAGGTGTCATATCTGGTGGTGGCTGTAATAAAGACTCGATGTTATCTATTCCTAAAGCTCCATACATTCTCTTATAGGCTTCAAAAATACCCATTGGTCCATGAACTTCTGGTGCAGATTGAACCATTTGTAATAGCTCTTGTGCCATTGTAATTCTTTGACTTTGTGAAAATATATTGGGATCAGACACTGGAACAATATCGACACGATCATCAAAATCACTAATTTTAATGTCTTTGGTTCCAGAACCAGTCTCAAAATTATATTCTGGTGGTAAATAGTCAGCAAAAACATCAGCCAACAAATTAAACTCAACCTTTTGTGCATAATGCAACCGCTTTTGGATAGCTGACATAACTTTGGTTCCACGCTCTAATAGTGCAACAGTCGTGCCCACAGGCATCGCTTGGTTCATATCACCTACATTCATATCAGCAATAGCTGCGAATCTTTTTCCAGAATCAACCAATAAACCAAGTAATTGCATCAATACATTGCTAGGCTCTTTAATAGGCAATGGAATTAAATTTTCTCTAAGAGATCCGCCAGTCGTGTCGATGTCTCTAAACTCACCGGGTTGTAATGGATCTGCTTCATCTCTTATACGCATACCTCTGGCTTTAAAACCAGCAGGTAAGTTGGCGAGTGTTCCAGCGTCTATCAGTTGTCTTAGTATTGATGTTGATGCCTTGGAAATACCGCCAATCATGTGAGAAAGACCTAGACCATAGAAGCCTAAACCGGGTAGGAATTTATATTGAACAAAGTAATTAATTTTATTTTTATCTTGGTCTTCTGGGTTATAGTTTCGTCTAATGGCAAGCACTGTGTTGGCTTGTTCGTCTATAGTCACAATATAAGGCAATTTCAAACCAGTGGGTTCTCCTTCTATGCTTATGTCTTCATAGCCCTCTAGGTCCAAGATGGTATGCACTTCATATATGGTTCTGTTCCTGTCTTCTGTATAATCTGGAGATACGCCTTCTATTTCATCTATTTCAGTTGTTATTTCGCTTCTTTCTTCATAAGATTCATCTGGTATTGGCACATCTGCATAGAAACCAGATAATTGTTGTTTTCTAATTTCATTCTTGGACATACTAATAACATGTGTAACTCTTTCTGCTGAGTACATGTCTGGTGCTTCATAAGGCACAATCAAATCTTCGGGTGGAATAAACTTTGAGACTGCTCTTTTTAATACAAAGTCAAAATATATCTTTTTAAATGCCGAACCAGCTAATGGTAAATAAAAGAGCAACTGGTCAAGCTCTGGATCGTATTCTTGCATTACATTCATAATGTAATAATTCATAAACTCTTGCACTCTTTCAGCTTGTGATTCTGTTTCAGCAGTTCTCATGCCGATAATTTGGGTTTTAACTGGACCTTTAGCTGGTAAAAGCTCTTTATAGGCTTGAGCTTGAAATTGTGTAACAGCTTCAGCAAGTATTGGGTGTATTACACCACTAGACCCTTCAAATGGTTGTGATCGACTTTCATCAAACTTCATGCCCAAGTATTTCAAGCCATCTATATAGGTTTTTTCCCACTCTGATCTCGAATCTAGGTCGTTTTTAATTGAGCTGCATAGGTCAGATGAGAGCTTGGAAAGCGTTTCTTCGTCTAATGATTCAGCGAGGTTTGCAAAAAAATCTTCTTCTACAGGCTCTTCTTCAGTCATTTCTCCATCTAAGATGACATCATCACCAGACACAACAATGCTTAACGCCTCTTCTAGTGCTTCTTGTCTGCTTTGTTCTGGTATGATTTCAATGCTAGAGCCAGACTCTATAATATCTGGATCATTTTCTGTGCCTAATTTTCTCTCTACGACCATATTAAATATAGTTTATCACTTTAAAAACTTGTTTCGCATCTTTTTGGTCATACGAAGATCCACATAAGGCGGTAAAACCAATGTTCTGGCTTTTTTGTCTCTTGGGGGTGAAAAATAAGACTTTATTTTTTTTAAAAAAACTATCATCAATAATACACTACTCTATTTTTTCTTAATAATTTTACTTCATCTTGATAATCTTCGTGCAAAGAGAGAAAACCACCTTGCCTAAATCTCATCAATGCCATTGTCGCGCTATCGCAGAAGTCATCGTGATCTCCATAAGGAAATGATGCCATCTCCTCTCGAACTTCGTCTGCGAACACTTCGTCTGGAGCCCAAACCATACCAGATTCAAAAATTGGTGCAACACTATTCATTCTTGCAACTTTATCTTGACCTCTGCTTGGGGTGTAAGATGTTACTGGTATTCCCATTCGCCTTAATTCTTGTGTTAAAGGTGTTCCAGATGCTTTTGCTTCAATTAAAATACAGTCTGGTTCCCAATATTTATATTCATCCCAAGCCAATCTTTTGAGCTCTGGGAAGTCAACTCGTACTCTTTTTGCATCAAGAAGTATTATGTTAGGTGTTGCATCGTCTTCATGTTCAAAGATAGCCCAAGTGGTTATTGCAGAGTAATCAGCAGTTTCTTTTTTAGAGAAAGCTGTGTCATAACTTTGTATCACATAATTGTAGGCTGGTACTTTTTCTTCATGCCATTTATTCCACCATTCTCTTTTGACAATTGAGCCTTCTTCGGCTGTAGGGTTTTGCATCCATTGCGCATTCCATTTGGACACTGGCAGAGATGCTTTAACGCCTAATAATTCTTCTTTTTTCCAAAACTCGCCCCATAATGGATTTTCAGTTTCTGGCATAATGGCTGGAAATTCAACAATTTCCCATTGATCTGAATGGTCATCGCCTTGTTTTTTTAGTAATTGACCAACCAAATCTTTGGTGCTCCACCTCGTCATAACTATGACAATAGTTCCACCGGGTTGTAAACGCTGTCTAGGTCCAGATGTGTACCATTCATAGGCTGATTCTAATGATTTTGGTGATAATGCGTCTTGCTCTGAATGTGGGTCGTCAATGATAAGCAAATCAGCACCACGACCTGTAATAGCACCGCCTACGCCAGCAGCAAAAAACTCACCTTCCATGTTACTTGTCCATCGACCAGCCGATTTATTGTCTGCTTGTAGTTTGAGCTCTGGAAAAATAAACCTAAATTCATCACTGTCTATTAAATTTCTAACTTTACGACCAAAACGAACAGCTAATTCTGCTGTATGCGTACATTGAATAATTTTTAATTGACCATTCAATCCCATCATCCAAGCTGGAAGATAGGTTGAAGCAAACTCTGACTTTGTATGTCTTGGCGGAAGACAAACGATTAATCTTTTGAGCTTGCCTTCTGCAATCCTGTTAAACTTTTCTGCAATGATTTTATGATGATTGCCTTCTATAAAACCACCCCATATATATTTAATAAACTGCATAAAGTCTTGACGACACGCATCTTGAGTATCTATCTGCTCATAACGATTGATTAATGCAAAGGCTTCGTCTTTCTCTTGTTGAGAAAGTATGTCGAAGTCTTTTATAAATGTTTCTTTCATAACGAGCTAGATAGATAGTAGTGACAAGTGTGGTTCTATCTAGCTCTAAGCACTAATGGAGAAGTGCCTAGTGCAAGTATAGAATATTCGATTTTATTCTTCTTCATTTTCTTCATCAATCTCTTTGTAATATCCTACAATGTGTAATATTTGCTCTAAATATCGAGTAATTTCACCCATTGTCATGCTTAAATTCTCATAACCTTGAGAAGTTAGCCCATAATATGCAACTCTTGGCTCTTCACCCGCTTCAATTGCCTCTAAATACGCCTGCATCACATCAGGAGAGAGTATTCTCCACTCAATCGGAGCCGACTCAATCGCTTCAGGTAAAGGCGGATGGTAAATAGGGATCCTTTCAGCTACAGTAACCACTTCCACAGGTTTAACTTGAGGCTGCATTGGTTTTCTATCCCCAAACAAAGAGAATGAAGAACAGCCATTAATTAGTAGTAGCGGTATTATCAGTAATTTCTTCATCAAACTGTTCTGGATTGGTTATTGTTGTTAAATTTTCTACTACGCGGGCTGAAGCTCTATTTACTTTGCCTTCTAAAACAACAGGATCAGTTAGTGCCATGCCCTCTAAATTAAAGTTTGCAAATTTATTTCTAAGTTTGGTTACTTGAGCTTGGCTTACAGAATACTGAGTATTGAGTGTTTGTATTTGTTGCGCGGTCTTTTTAGCTTGTTCTAGGGCTTTTTTAATCTGCTCGTTTTGTTGTTTAATGGTGTTTTCCAAAACTTGTTGATTGTTGATTGCTGTTTGCAATTCAATCTCAAGTTTTTCCATTTGTGCCGCAGTTATTAAATAATACCCCATAAAGGCAGAACCTAGTGCCAAGACACAAACGCCTAGGAAAACAGCTAGTTTCATTTATCTTTTTTTACTTTGACATTTACAGTTGTGTAGGCTTCGTTAATATCAGGCGTTGATTTATCATCACCAATATATTTGCCTTCATCATCTCTAGCACGAACTGTTTTTTCTTCGTAACCAAGAAAGGTTTTTTTAAACCAATTAGTTAAGCCTATAGCCATATTGTTCTCCATTTATTTATGTTTCACCTTTAAACTTTTTGCTTGAATTGCTCGTTCCGGCATAAAGCCCAAACCAAGCGGCTCCTGAACCTACAACAATGGAGATTAAGCCTGATTGCTCAAAAGTCGGATCAGGCAAATCCATAAACCACATAACCGTATAGTAGAGCAGAAACATGTAAATACTTAGAAATGCTCTGGGAAATATTCTCCAGCTATCAACAGCTTGAGCTACAAAAATAACTTTTTGAAAAGGGTTGTTGTTCTTAACATCTTCTAAGTCCCTGATTTTGTCTTTAAGCTCACCTATTTCTTGTACCATCGCCATGAACTTATTAAGGTCCATTTCGACTTCATTTCGATCCATGTCTCCACCGAATCTTCCACTCGGTCCATAATGTTCATCATTCATATCAATTCGCCAATGGGTTATCGTTTATATTCTTTAAAGACTGCACATCAGCATAGATTATATCTACACTCGCATTAATGCCTGCAACACTTGTTTGTAAGGAAACAATGTCTGATTTAATCGGACTTAAATCTTGTGTTTCTACATTCAACGACTTTATCTGTTCATCAACAGCGACTACTTGTTTGTCTAATACTGCTACTTCATCTCCAAGAGCATCTATTTCGTTAATATAACGAGCCATTTTAGATTCTAGATTTTCTATACGGTTAACGTATGTAGCCCCTGTGTAGCCAAATCCAGCTAGTGTTCCTATAATAGAAACTAAACCTATTATCTGTGCTGCTTTTGATTGAAACCAGTCCATTTTTCACCCCTATAAATTAGGTTGCATACTAATTAAATTATTCATACCAGTTAAACTGTCTCCATACAGTCCAATGAAAGCAGAATTATTATCTGGTATAGATACATTAGCATAAATTGTTTTAGGTTCATACCATGTGGGCGCATCAGCAAGGCTAACCTGTCTATAATCATCAAAGCCTTGCACATATCCCATGTAGGCAATTAACTGTGCTTCATCACCATATTCACCTGTTATCTGCTGTTGCTCTTCTAACTGTTCTTGCTGATCTTCTATATTTTGAGCCACAATTTGATCGGCTATTTGATCGGCTTCTGAAGCTGATACTTCACCCATCGCTGTCGCTATTTCTGTCTCCATTGAACCAACTGCTGTGTTTTGTGCGCCTGTAGTATTTCCTACTGCGGCATTATTCTCTCCAGTGGCATTCCCTACTGCTGTGTTTTGTGCGCCTGTAGTATTGCTTGCAACACTACTGTTGTCGGTGGTTTCAGTTGTATTGGTGGTATCTGATCCCACAGCTACATTACTGTTGCTGTTGGTATTCCCAACTGCTGTATTATCCGCACTCGTAGTATTCCCTACTGCTGTATTATCCGCGCCTGTTGATAAACTGCTTGTGTCCATACTTCCAGAGGCTCCAGAAATAGATGAAGTATCTACACCAATATTAGACCCACCTATCCCAGCAGAGCCTGCGCTCATTGATAAAACCTGTTGTGTTTGTATGGCTGAACTCGCCACTTGAGCCGAAATACTAGGTGAATTACTGGTGCTTATACCACCACCAGAAGCTGAGTTGGCTACTGCGGTGCTAGTGGTGTTAGAAACGCCACCAGAAGCCACAGAATTGCCTGTAGACTGTATAGATGTACCTGATGTTGTACCGCTTACACTATTGCTGGCGGCTCTAATGGTCTCTGCAACCACATTAAGCTGTTTTTCTTTCTTCTCGTCTTCTTCTTCTTCTACAAGGCTAATTTCCAAATCTTCTTCTGAATCTTCTCTCTCTTCCGCAAGGCTCTCGCTATCCTCCAAATCTGAATTTTCATCCATTTCTTCTTCAGCCAGCTCTTCAACCAATTCTTCCTCTTGCTCTTGTTCATCTTCAAACCATTCCTCTAATTCTTCTATTGTTTCAAATTCTAAAAATTCCGTAGGCACTTCTTCAAAAACCTCAATAATTTGTTCATGTTCAAAATTAAACATAAGGTCTTCTTCTAAAGCAATAAGAGTATACTCTTGTTCAGGCTCGAATAGATAAACTTCTTCATACACCTCTTCATACACCTCTTCATACACCTCTTCTAAGTAAGTCTCTTCGTATATTTCTTCGTATATTTCTTCGTATATTTCCGTGTAAACCTCTTCCTCATATATTCTTTGTTCTTCTTGCCACGCTAATTCTTCAGCCGCCCATATAGCTTCTTGTTCTAGGTCATACTCATCCATTAAAACATCAATATCATCGTAAGACTCTATAGTAGTTGTCTCCCACTCAACCATGCCATCTTCACTGAAAACTACATCTGTACCGAACCATTCATCGACTTGTTCCTGACCAAACTGTTCTACATCTAACTCGTACCAATCAGCGTCTGTAAAATCTACACAGGCGTTTTCATAACAAGGATCGTTTGGGTCCAACCATTCATCGTATTCTTCGTCATACCACATATCCTCTTCGTTATATCCATACATATCATCTTCATAGGAAGTATCATAAACATAGATTTCAGCTACATAGCCAGCACATGAAACAGAAGACTGGGGGTTTTGAGTACATTCATAATCAAACAAATCATCCCAATATGTAGGGCACTGCGTTGAATACAAGCCATCCAAGCTACATTGTTGTGTTAAATAAGCGGCAGCATAGCCCGGACAAGCAGTATTATTTAAAGCACTACTACAATCCAAAGCATTACCAGAACCTAAACCATATAAAGACCCCCCATCCTCCAGTAAAGTATTGTAGGAATTACTGCTAGAGTTCCAATTATAACTTACACAAGTTCCTGAAATATTAGTCGTGCCTGTATTACACTTATCAAAAAATAAGTAAGTATAAATATCTGAAGTAGTTGGACCTTGCTCTCCGATAAGGACATCATGTGTTTGAATATCCAATTCACCATATCTATATTCAAAGGTATTATTGGGATATAACCAGACTTCTATACTGTTATCAGAATTGGCACGATTATATTCCCTCATCTTATACCAGCCAAAAATAGTATAATCATCAAAGGCTTTAGCCCTCATAGCTGAACCGCCATCTTTTATCAGGTCAGTCCAGAATGGAAATAAAGTATTGGTGTATTGAGGCAGTGGATCAGGGGTGTAGTCTCCACAATAACTGCCTGTCAGATCAAAATGTAAACAGCCATTGGTAGCCATTCTCGCTTTAGTAAAGTCATTGCCATAGAAAGTAAAAGTAAAACCTAAGTCAAAAGCTGCCGAAACTGCATCATCATTTGAACCTAATCCTGTAGAGCCTGTTGAATTGGTTTGTAAATCGTATAGCGGTTGATTTGCCTCGTAAATATATCCTGCATTAGCTGTGGATATAAATAAAAACGCAAATAAACTAAGTGCCTTGATTAAATTCACGCTTACAAGTTCCTCTAGATTTTTTTACCCCAGAAGTATTTAAAGAGCCAATACACTGTTTAAGAAAATCAGCCCTAGCCTCTTTATAATCAGGTCGATCCTGTGGGTTTTGTTGCCAGGCTAAACTAGCTTCTGCCCCGATTTTTCCCTCGTAAGGACAAGGCGTACCTGCCATAGTCATGGCCTTGTGGACTCTTACGTCCTGGCAAAGAAGGGCCACACTTGCGACCTTCATACCCATGTCGTACAAATACTTAGACAATTTTAAGCGTTCGCAATTCTCATCCGTAACTGTTCTACCAGTAGATAAACCAAACACTTGTCCTTGAAACGCCCCTGATCTTCCTACAGTACACAAGTCTTGGCTATAACTCATAATACTAGGAGCAATCGCAGAAGCAGGCGGTGCTTTTTGCGTGATATTTTGATTAATAGTCTGTTCAGACTTTGACTCATTAATGTTTCGATTGGTGTTGTCAGAAGTCGATTCATTTACATTCTTATTGTCAGTTTTTACATTTGATTCAGAAGTAGACTGATTAACATTAGTATTCTTATTGTCACTAGAGCTAGTGCTGTTATTAGTGTTTGTATTATTGCTAGTGCTGTTATTAGTGTTGGTGTTATTGCTGGTACTGTTGTTGGTGTTGGTATTATTACTAGTGCTGTTGTTTATATTGGTATTGATATTGGTATTGGTGTTGTTGTTTGTAGAACTACTGGTATTAATATTTGTGTTATTCGATGTATTGATATTGGTGTTATTCGATGTATTGTTATTAGTATTGGTACTGTTATTGGTGTTCGTATTACTTGAGCTTACGTTCGAGGTTGAAGTATTAACATTTGTATTAGCGTTGGTGTTTGTATTAGTAGCCGTTGAAGTATTGGTGTTGGTGTTAGCATTAGTTGCAGTTGAAGTATTAGTGTTGGTATTAGCATTAGTATTTGTATTAGTCGCGGTTGAAGTATTGGTGTTTGTACTCGTATTATTATTGGTGTTAGCGTTGGTATTGGTATTCGTATTGGTGTTAGTTTGAGTACCCGTTGTTGTTGTTGTGTTGGTATTCGTATTGGTATTGGCGTTAGTATTGGTGTTCGTATTGGTATTGGTGTTCGTATTGGTATTAGTGTTCGTCCCAGTTGTAGTAGTGGTTGACGTAGTAACTAAGGTGTTTTGTTCACAATACTCCCCTGTAGTACAGTCCCCCGTCTGATCTGCTTTAACATTAGTTGCTGTAAATAACAGCGTCAACCACAACGCTGCAAAGATGCCCCCCTTTGCCACGACCGTTTCCTCCTTAAATTTATATCAGGCCAAAAGCTCTGAACGTGTCCCAAAGAACGTAAGAAAAACAAATCCAAAAAGCTTTTTTATAGAATATAAATTCGTTAAAAACCTTTTCTGAGATTCTCCCTCTTTGGAACAGTTCATACATTTATTTATCCTTTGCTTTCCATAAGTTTAAAGCTCCTGCATCAATTACTGCATAGAGTTTTTTCATCCAACCCGTTTTTTGCGGTGTTGGGGTTATCATTGCAATTACACTACAAGTAGTCACTACTGTCATTATAATCGCCATTATGTTTGCAAATGTTTGCATAATTAATCCCCTGTTATTACTTTAAATACTATGCTCGCCATACTTAGGACGAGCGTAATCAAAGTTATCAAAATGAATTGTTCAAGTCTAGTAACTCTGTGTAGAATCTCTAGCCACCGTTCTGCACAAACCGCTTCGTGCTTTTCTATTTTGGCGTTGACTTCAGCTATGGTAAGTTTAGTCATTTTTATCTTTGATGTCTTTTGTGATTGTTTCAAGGTTTTCCTCTACAGCATCTTTTGATTCATTTATTGCATCAACAATGCTTTGCCTGACTGTCGCCACTGATTGAAGCTCGTTTCCATTCCAAGCTCCTCTTTTTGTGGCTAAGTCAATAAGTTGCAAAACGTGCAAAAATAACTTTTCTTTATCCATACTATGTTAAGGTTTTAGTTACACTACTGGGTGATATTTGTTGAGAAATTTTTTGGTCTAACGAAGTTTTCAATTCAGCCACTTGATCTTCGCCCATGGCTGTTTCAGTCCAGCCTTCAACGATTGACTCAGTCAAATCATCGAAAGGAACAAATCCAGTGCCTATATCTTCTAGTGATACAGTTTGCGTACTATAGGCACTTGCAGTATACGGATTGCCTTCAGCATCGTCTTGATCGCTGGTCGCAGTTAAACGCCAGTGAACATTGTAGACTACATCGCTTTCAGATTCGTAAGTGGGATATACGTCAACTGTTTTACAATTCCATGCGTAACTATTAGCCATTTAATTTTCCTCTTTTAGTTTTCGCACTTCTCATGTGCTTGTTGTTTTAATGCTTCAATTTGTTTTTCGGCAGTTTCTAATCTTTCGATTAATTGTTGAACCACTGAAATGTACATTGCATCTTTCTGCACAAATTCAGATGTTTTTGAGATTCCTTTTACATCGCCATCTAGTTTAGTAATTTGATCGAGTAAGAGTGTGTCTTTTCTGTCTGCATCGGTCTCGACTTCTTCCACAAAACGCTCATCGATTACTTCTTGTTCTTGAGCAATGAATCCGATTTGCTGTGTTCTACCGCCATGTTCTTCTGGGTTTATCCAGTCAAAAGTTTTCGGAGAATACGCTTTGAATTTTTCAATGTCGTATGAGAAATCTTCAATGTTTTCTTTCAATCTTCCGTCTGATGGCGAATACGAGCCTTGAATTGTTAGATTACCAGAGTCATCAAGTGTCATATTTTCTGTGCCACCTGTTATCCAATACATCGTGTTTCCATCGTGATTGTAATAAAACTGACCAGAACCAGTACCCGCACCAGAACCATCTATAAAGTTAATTCTATTTTGAGAGCCGCCATTATAAGTGTGTAAAGATAATATTGCATCTCTCGCACTTGAGTCTTGAGTACAATGTATCAAAAGTTTGCAAGTTCCCTCTTTTGATATGGCTGCTCTTTCACTGTCAACGGCTGCTGTAGCACCGACAAAGAATACTCCATCTCCAACGCTCGCGGTTATACCCGTAGATGAGCCAGCACCAAAGTTCATTAAATCCCCATTATGTTTATAGTCAATAAAACCTGAATTAGTGCCGTTATCTAAAAATTTAATAAGTGCACTTCTATTTGCTGCACCTGCATCAAATCTCAAAGTTGGATCACCACCAGTTGCAGAATTTATAAGTATTGTTGGGTCTGCTACTTCGCCACCGCCTATATCTAGCAAGGCACCCGGACTTGTGGTGCTGATTCCGACCTGACCCGATGAGTCTATGGTCATAGCAACTGAAGTATTGGTTTGGAAGTTCATAGAGTTTGAGGCATGAGCATAATTTATATAGCCCACATCATTGTCAGCGGCATCACCAAAATAGATAATGCCATTTTTATCATTGGGAGATAAGAACTGCAACCCTGTGTGGTCATCACTTTCAATCGTTAATTGAGTGTTTGAGTTTGCAGTAACACTGCCCGCACTTGCTGTGTGAACGTGAAGCATTGTATCTGGACTTGCGGTGCCGATTCCAACATTTTTTTCATCTAGTGTAAGTGTTTCATTCAAATCACCAGCAGCTTGAACAAAGAAAGACAAATTACCTTTGTTTGATGCGCCTTGACCGGGGTCGTGTGCAACACCTCTTATCTCTGCATAAGTTTCTTTTGAGCCAGCATCTTTTTCATCGCCTGTAAATCGAATAACACCAACGTCTGTATCATCGCCGATGCCACCTGTTGTTTGATCGTTTAAGTACAACTCAATAACTGCTGCATCGTCTGTGTCAGCGTTTTGGAAGTTTTCTAAAAGAAGATGTGGTGCGTTATCTGAAGTGGAATAAATGTGAACATCTGTGCTTGGAGTTCCAGTACCAATCCCAACCCGATCATTCCCACCATCAACAAAAAGCATATTGGCGTTGCCGTTGCTCTCGACTCGAAAATCTAAATCTGCGCCACCTTCATTAAAATTAGTTTCATTGAAATTCATATACATTCTATGTGTACGAGTTCCACCAACTATTGTTTTTATAAAGAATCGACCATCTTCTGTACCATCTGAAACATCGTAAGTTTCAGCAAAAAGTTCTGCATAAATAATATCTTCTGAATTGTCGTTTCGACCTTCAAATTCAATAGCACCCAACACATCGCCATCTGCTGGTGAACTTGAGTTTCTATACATTCTAATGTTTGGACCCACATTTGCATCGGCATCCGTTGAAACAAGAGAAAGCTGATCGGTATTATCGCTTGTCGTAATGGTTAATCCGCCATCTGGGATCGCTACATCTTTGTTCTCATCGACAGAAATAATTGGTGTAGTGCCTACTGTTGAACCTAAACCAATAAGTAAATCATCGGCTGAATCGTCTAGGGCAATGTAAAAATCTTGTGCATTTCCGTCAAAAACTATTGCGGTGTCAACTGCTGCTCCGTCACCAATGGTTACAGTATCGTCTGTTAAAGTAAGAATACTGTTTGTTCCTACTGTTGAACCATCACCAATCACTAATTTATCGGCTGAATCGTCTAAGCCAATATAAAAGTCTTTTGCATTTCCGTCATATACAAGTTTTGTATCTTCTGCTGTTCCATCGCCAAGAGTTATAGTTGTTCCATTAACCGATAAAGTATCTGTAACTTGTAGATCAGTTAAAACATCTAATACTGCTGC
>Ga0080013_1002525_pt1 | contig 21391 bp, 26 predicted proteins | sample ETNvirenome_6_85_FD_69236 | JGI IMG/M metagenome (GOLD analysis project Ga0080013, IMG submission 69236) | Marine viral communities from the Pacific Ocean - ETNP_6_85 (SPADES assembly) (version 2) | ecosystem: Environmental > Aquatic > Marine > Oceanic | place: Pacific Ocean | collected 2013-06-19 | reverse complement strand
GACGCGTACCGTTGGCGGGTTCTTGACAATGAGCCCGTCATCTCCATCAACCAGCTCAAAACCACGTAGAATCGGAACAATATCCAACTCATTGAGTAGTGATTCTTGAAGTGCCATCATGACTGCTCCAAGTGCTTGGTTTGATAGTTTATGTGTCTTAGTTTCCATTTTAATCTCCTTTTAAGATTCGATAGCTGTCGCTATCAAAATGTTGTGTTGAAAATTCGAAAAGCTCCGAATCTTCCAAAGCTACCATCTGGTGGCGTAATCCTCTATATACATGAAAATTGTCACCAGCATTTAAAATAAGTTGTTCTGCATTTTCTATCTTGTCGGCGTCTGAATAATATACTATCATTTTACCAGATTGTAGGTAAAAAACCTCATCTTTTAACTTGTGATAATGCCAAGAACAACGCTTGTTTTTGTTGAAAAACAACAGCTTACCACAATATTCTTCGCAGTTTACTATCCATCTTTCCCAACCCCACCCTTTAGGGACAAAGTTCATTTCCAAAGAAGTTTTCATCTTTCATTCCTTTATCGTCAATATAAATATCACCTGATGGTTTACCTAAAAATAATTTATGAAATTTAACACCCCAATCCGTTAATTGTTTTTCTGTAAACTCATGCAGCAGATTGTGTGATTGAGATTGATTGTTATTTGTTCTTCCCATTCCTCTTGCTGTCAGAAAATGAATTGTGTGCCCTTCGTCATAAAGAGCATTCACTCTTTTAATTCTCTCTGGGAATGGTGTTGAGTTCTTGTAATCACTGTCATTTGTTTCACATATGGTTCCATCAATATCAAATACATATGTCATGTCATATCTCCTATGATATTGGTGGTCGAATAATCGCCGATTCTTTCAAAAAATTTCAATTCTTTAGCAAATTGTTGGCCCACCACATCTTTGCCTTCCCAATCCGAACCCACAACCATATATGAAGGTGCAATCGTTTTTATCAAAGTTTCTAACTCTTCCCTAGAATCAAAAACCACCACTTCGTCAATATACCGGATGGATTGAAGAGCAAAAACTCTATCTTCTATACAGTTGTAGGGGCGTGTTGGGCCTTTGTCATTCCGCACTTTCGTGTCGGAATCAAGGCCAACCACTAGACGATCACCCAGCGACTTAGCGTATTTGAAAATTTCAAAATGGCCGCGGTGTAATATATCAAAACACCCATTGGTCCAAACTAATTTCATATTACAGACACCCCTTTTTTCTGCACTACTAATGTTGCACAGTAATTGGCATAGCGAATAGATTCTTGTATGTGGCCTGTTTCAGCATATTTAAGGCATAAAGCAGCAATGAAAGTGTCGCCGGCACCCGAAGTATCTTTAATTTCAACTTTTGGTACTGGGTATATTTTGTCCATATACTTGGTCCCGTGAGGCCCGAGTGTTATTATCATTCGCGAACTTATATCGTCATTCAACATATGCTTTGTTCTATTATACTCGAACTCATTAATTTTAATAAATTTAATATTTTCACACCAAGTTCCAAATATTTTTTTTGTATCTAAAAAAGTGACAGCGTGATTTTGTGCAATATGTTCAATATCTTCATCCAATAAAAATCCTTTATTATAATCAGAAATCACAACAACATCATAACGCGAAAAATCAACCTCTTCTATATTGCAACGAGGAATTGAATCCTCATTTTCATCAACACGCAGAACTATATAATTAGTTCTTTGATCAACATATCGGGTTTTATTGACTTGTTGCCAGTTGTCGTTGGTTAAAATTTCAACCTCACAATCTTTAGAAAGCGACTCTATGTTTCTATAAACATTCATCGCCATTCCTGGATTAATACTGGTCTCATTATCCTCTATTTTAACAACGGGCACCGGCGCCTCTGGACACAAACGACCACATTCTCCATAACGGTAGATATCTCTGCAGCTTTCGCCAATTACTAAAATACGCATTACTTGCCCTTGACAACATCACAAATATAATCAATCTCTTCAGAGGTTAATTCTGGATAGTTTGGCAAGAAAAAACCGTGAGCATGGATGTTATCACTAACTATGTCATGAAACTCATCATAGAGATTCGTCCAAAAGGGATGGCGGCCTAGGTTCCCAGCACTAAAGATTCTAGTCTCAATACCCGTTTCGACTAGTCTTGTGACAATCTCCTTACGATGTTCTGTACTCTCAGCTAAAGCACCAAAAGAAATAGAGACAGGCACACTATCCCCCCATCGTTGGTACCTAACTATACCTTCCAGTTTTTCAGCATAAAGACGATGATTTCTATTACGTTGCGTAGCAGCCCAATCTGCTTTTTGAATCTGTCGAATGCCCAAGAAAGCCTGCAAATCTGTGGATCGTAGATTATAGCCAGGAATAAAGAACGTAAACGGAGAATGGAAATCATCAATGCCATATTGGTTCATAAGAGCTTTGGACGAGTCGGCGCTTAGATCCTTGGCCCAGCCGTGACTGCGAAGCATGAGAAGCATCTCATATAATTCTTTGTCTTCGGTGTTAACCATGCCGCCTTCAATTGTTGATAGTTGGTGACCAAAGTAAAACGAGAACGTTGACATATCTCCAATGGTTCCAACCATAGAACCATCAGCATACGAGGCTCCTAGGGCCGCACAGGCGTCTTCCAGCAGAGTGAAGCCGTACTTCTTCTTAAGTTGCAAAAGACGCTCTCGGTGGTGTGGGACGCCAAGGACCTGTACAAATATTACTGCATCGGGATTCTCTCGTTCACAGATTTCTTCTAGCTGATCTAAATTAATCCCAAAGGTATCTGGATCTGCACCACACATGATTGGTGTTAAACCAAGCTGAATCGTTGGAGCAATCGTAGTTACCCAACCTACAGAAGGCACGACAATCTTCTTGTTAGCAATTCTGCCGCATTCTTTGGCTGCAGCAATCATCAGAAGATTTGCCGAGGAGCCTGAGTTGTTAAACACCGCATATTGAGTGCCTATATATTCAGCCCAATCTCTTTCAACATCCCATGTAAGTTGTCCTTTTGTTAAACGAGGATAACCCTTAAGCCACGTACATAGCGCGTCGATATCCTCATCATTAATTGTTTCTTTTGCTAATGGAAATTTAATATTCATAAATAAACTCCTTTCGAATTAATTCCATTTAGATCTCTTTCGGATAAAATTGGATCTTTGTTGAGCCATGAAAAATTAAATTTTTCATCATTCCATTTTATTGTAATTTGTTCCGATGGTCCTGAATATTTCTCAGACCACTTATAATAGAAAATGCACTTCTCACTCAAGCACAGGTGCCCGTTTACACAGCCGGCTGGTACAAATATAGACTTCGGGGTTTCATCTGTTAAATGAAATATCAAACAATTCCCATATGTAGAGGAATCTTTTCGCATATCTGCAACAGCCAATTGTATTTCTCCATAAACACATGTTATTAATTTATCAATTTTTGAATCCCCATGCAAGCCTCTCAGCACATTTTTCTTAGAAATTGATATTTTATCCTCCTTGAACAAAGGCAAAAAATCATTCTCTGAAAAAACTGGCCAAATTTCACCGCGAGAATCAGACTGATAATCCAAAAATAATTCTTTTAGTCCTTCAATTTCATTATGCTTTTTCGTTTCTTTTACAAAAAACATTTTGTATTACTTCACAGCTTCTACATTTAAAGCCAGCAAAGTACCGTTAACTTTGTCCATATGCGGCAAATATGATTGACTATAATCATCCACATAAAAATGCTCTGTCTCTCTCCAATCATATCTTCTGACTTCTTTAAAGCCGATATCTAGAAGATCTCTCTTAAGAGTTTCGAAACTCCAACAATGATAATGATAATCAAAGTCGTAATTTTGACCGCCATAAAAGAAAGCATATAAAACATCTAAATCGCCTGTTGTCAAATAATATTTACAAACTTCCTCTATGTTGGGAACCCCCAAGCGAAGAACACCGCCATCTTTTAACGTTGTATACCAACTTTTTAAAACTTCTCTCCATGTAATTGGTTGGAAGGAAGAGGGTCTAAGAGGGAAGTGTTCCAGAACGTGGCATGCGTAAATCAGATCTGCTTCTTTAAAGCTTTCGTGAATTTTTGCAATATTGGCTACAACATCGGGATTCATGTCTTCCCTTATGTCGACATTTACAAATCCATGTATTTTTCTTTTAGCGCAACCTAGGTTTAATTTAAGTTTTTCTTTTGATTTCATCAGTTCTCCATTTTGTTTTTTTATAATTTTCTAATCCAAAATTCTATCATTTCGTCAAGCATTGTTTCAAAGGTATACTTATGATGCCAATTAAGGATATTTTTTGCTTTACTACAGTCTCCTTTTAAATTTTTCAATTCTTCTGGTCTGTAGTATTTTTTGTCAATTTTAACATGCTTTTTCCAATCTAAATCGAGCTGGCCAAATACATATTCCACAAGTTGCTTAACACTGTGGGAAACCCCTGTGGAGCAGACAAAATCATCTGCTTCGTGATGTTGCAATATAAGCCACATGGCTTCAACATAATCTTTAGAATGCCCCCAATCTCTGGTCGATTCTAGATTGCCCAGAAATAAATTATCTGCTAAGCCTTTCTTTATTTTTACGGCTTCTTTAACAACTTTGTTTGTAACAAAATTAGTACCTCGCCGGGGGGACTCATGATTGAATAAAATCCCATTACTTAAAAACATGTCATATGCATTTCTATAGTTTCTAATTATGTTATAAGCATAAACTTTTGCACACCCATATGGACTAACAGGGCTCATTGGGGTTGTTTCTCTTTGAAATCCATCATCATCAATATTGTTCCCAAACATTTCCGATGAACTGGCTTGATAAAGGCGCGCGTCGGGACAAACAATTCTCATTGTTTCTAAAAGATTCAAAATGCCAATTGCAATTGTTTGAGTGGTATATATTGGCTGATCAAAACTTATACTAACATGCGACTGTGCGGCTAAATTATAAATTTCATCGGGTTTCACTTTATGTAAAGTCGTCAAAAGTGATGCCATATCACATATGTCGCCGTGATATAAATTGTTCTTTATTTCGGGATAAATGTGTTGAATTCTTGCTGTTTGATTTTCGGCAATTGAATTTCTTTTTACAATTCCAGAAACTTCATATCCCTTTTCTAAGAGAAACTCGGTCAAATAAGAACCGTCTTGTCCGTTAATACCTGTAATAAGAGCTTTTTTCATTCTACCTCCGTTACTTCTTTTTTGTTAATCATTTTTTTAATTTTTCTTGCAAATGGAATAACCCCAAAAGCGTCAGGTGCATCATTTTGATCCGATAATATGATTTGTGTATCATCTCTTCCTTCAAATAATGACGTAGAACCAATTTCTTTTTTTAAATATCCCAGGCTTATGGCATTCTTTGCGCCAATTTCAATAATACCTGTTTTATCTAATAGTTCTATAATTTTTTGTGCATTGTAACTAACATTAGTATACGCGTATTTAGTCTTTTCGTTAACATAAACTTTTTGATTTTTTATAATGTCAAACAAAGGGCCCTTCTGGTTTTGTTTTGCATACATCGGGCCCAGGCGAATGATTAAGTTTTTTGATGTGTTTACCATCAATTCGCAAGATCTACGATTTCTGCCATATGGGGTGTTTAATTGCAATCTAGCTGATACTGTGCTGATTAATATCAGCTTTCTTTCGCCCAAAAGGGAATTAACAGTTTTCATCTTTTCTACAGTGTCTATAAAATCTTCTTTAGGATTATTGTTGGCATAAAAGCGTTTTGAACTATTAGCACAATGAATAACTACGTCGGCTTGTTGAATTCGATTTTGTAAATCATCCGAACGAATTACTCGTATCAAATTAAAATCTTTAAATTTCATTATTTCATTGCAGATAGCTCTACCAACAAAACCTTGGGCGCCCATTACCGCTATATTCTTCATATTATTCTTTTTTTCCTTTTATCTCTTCTATGGAGTACTCAAAACCTTGTTTTTTCGCATATTCGATATATTCATTATCTTGAGGAATTAAATCCTCATGAATAATTGGCTCCTCACACTCATCCCACGGTTTTGAAAGCAAAGAGATACATGTTGCTGGAGTCAGTGCATGAACCGCATGTGAAGTCCCAGGGGGCGTGTGAAAACAAACCCCCTTGGAAGCAATCATAGCGATTTCTGTTCCAGTATTAGGATCCTTAGTTACCATGGTGACTTCTCCATCTACAACTAAAAAATATTCATGAAATTCTGGATGTGAGTGATTACCTCTTATTTTGCCGGGAGAAAACATTACCATATTAAATTCAAGAATTTTTTCATTTGGTAGCCATGTAAATATAGCACCTCTTCCATCTTTTATAGTTGAAATGTGACACTGGCCGGTTAAAATATCGATATTTCCAAATTTTCCAGAAATTTTCATTTCTTCACTTATTCTTATCCTTATTAAATAAATATTGGCCGCGCTCTATGACCCCAAAACGTCTAGGCCAAACCGAATGATTACCTCTCCAATTATCATAATCGATACAAATTGACCTTACATTGACTACATCTGGACTACAATAATCATATTGAAATAAGGGCCTATCATTATATACAAAAGCCGCAATAATAGGACTATTTTGCGCATTTCTATTGGGATCCCATACGCATCTCATTATAATTTTTGGAGAATAATAAACAACGGAACCATTTCGTTGTGCGCGAAACCCAAGATCATGAACGTTCATATTTATGTGTTCATATCTACAATCCAGACCGCCAAGTTGCCTATAATAATTTGTATTAAGCAACATAACGCAGGGAGTCCTCCAGTGTTCCTGGACACCTGGAAGATTTGTATCTGCATGATACGAAACAGTATAATATTCTAAAGGAAATTCTTTTTGACGACCTTCTTCGGTATCGCTCTCTGTATATCTCATGGTAACAATATCAATCGGTTGTTTTTCTTTTATTAGATCAATTGCTAAATCAATTGAATTTTCTTCAATTTCACCATCATCAGTTAGCCATGTTAGGTGGGTACCTTCGGCAATATAAGCTGCCAACTGAAAACATCTAGATGGAGTCCCGAAATCTCTGATAAATTTTACATTTATTATATTGTCAAAGTAAGAGGGTAATCCCCGCGGCCCGCAGAAAATAATTTCAAATGTATATTTTTTAACTGCTAATTTAGTTCTTTCATAAAGAGATTTCCAATTTTCCGGTTGAATTCCCGGCACAATAATTGATAAGTCGTATGTACCTTGATTAATCATTTTTTGATAGCCTCCACGTTTAAGCTCATCAGTATTTCAGTCATTTAAATCTCCTTTTCCAAACAGATGGTACATCTTTCCAGTTGTCCATTTTAATCTTTGGTCTCACGTTCATTGTCCAATTTGGATCTCGATACCTCTTTTGCAGCAACGGTTCGTCATGTTGGTGCTGGCACTCAAAGATTGGCATATGATCTCCGGTGCCACCGGGCATATGATCGCATTCAAAAAGAGGAATCTGGGCCATTTTTACATTTGCTCCAATATATTGTGCTCGAATGGCCATATCAACATGTGATGCCCAAGTGCCTTCATAGCTACAATCCCAGCCTCCCAAAGAATTAAAAAATCCAGCATACATAAAACCGATATTAAAAAGCCACCAATCCAACGGAATATGAGGTGAGCCAGCAGGACTATGATTTATTCTAAAATATGAATCTGGTTGTAACGTTTCTCTGTCTGTGCTGTCTTGTTGTCCTTCATAGTATTTTGCCACTAAAACATTATTTTGTGCAGCCCCCATATCATAAAATTCGTCTAAACACTGATCAAGAGAATTCTCGAAAAATAGACAATCATCCGCCAACCATGTATAGACTTCGCCTTCGCATAGCGATGCAGCAATATTAGATGCTCGTACTGGCGAACCGTAATCTTTAATATACTTTACATTTCTTAAATCTTTAAGCTCTTCCGGTAAAGGAGATGGACCACAAATAACCAATTCAAAATTCCGTTTAGTTGATTTTAAAATCGACTCATACAGCTTTGGAAGACGCTCTGTGCGAATGCTGGGTAATATGAGAGAAACTTCAGGCTTACTCATTGTGTTTTTCCTTCATATATTCGATAACTTCGCGCACGGAATCTTCCAACAACACTTCAGCCTCAAAGCCCAACACTTCTTTAGCCTTGGTTGTATTGGGGATTCTCTTTTGAACATCATATTCATATGCTTCATCCGAAACAACAGAGAATTCCAAATCAGGATTCAGAATACCCCACACCAAACGCGCTAGTTCGAGCACAGACGTGGCGGCGGGTGTAGATATGTTGAAGTCCTCATTGATCGCTCTCTCGCTTTCTAGGGCCAATCTGATGCCTCTGGCGATATCTCTTCCGTTGGTATAACAACGAATCTGTTTTCCGGTGCCGAGAATATGAAGCGGGTCTTGTCCCTTTAAGATCTTGTTAATGATATCGGGTAAAACATGACTCATCATCAGCTTAATATTACCCGATTTAACTTGGTGCTCTCCGATAGCATCTTCTTCACCAACCCCCACACAATTAAAAGGCCGAATGATTGTGTAAGGGAGCCCATATTGTTCCAAAGCCCCCTTGCAGAAGTATTCTACAGCAAGCTTTTGGAACCCGTAGGTGCTCAACGGGGGAGCACAAGTCTTAATCTCGCTCTCTGGTGTTGGATATACATCTGTATTTTCAAAAACCATACTACTAGAGAGCACAATAATTCTTTTTAGATTAGCTGTTTGGTGCAACTTGATCGCTAGATCAAAGGTTGATGCTAAGATACGCTCGTTTGTTGCCAACAAATCATAGGCATATTTGTGAAAGTAAGTGATGCCGCCGATCATCGCGGCGCCAGCAACAATATATTGAATATCTTGCAGTTCTGGCGGAACGCTGTCTGGATCAAAATCGATTGCATCCATCTCGATTAAGTGAAAGTTTGGATGATTATCATGGGGGCGTGTGATGGGTCCATACTTTGAGAAATTATCAACCCCAACAACACTATATCCGTTGCGGAGAAACTCTGCGCACAAATAAGAACCAATAAATCCTTGACTTCCTGTGATTAAAACCTTTATCACTTTCGCATACCCTTGAACACTGTAACTCTATATTTGTTATTCTCCTCTAACAAATCATCAAAAAAATCAACGCCCGTTTCTTTCATAAGATTGGCCATTGCAGACACATCTTTGGGCAGACACATACCGCCAAATCCTCGGAAATTATCATTACATTCCAAATAATTCCCGTGAATATGCTTGCGCTTTACCACAGCATTCTTAATATTAGTGTAGTCGACGCCCTGTAATTTGCATGCTTCATAAAAACTGTTGGCGAAAATAATCAACATCGCATTGTAAACATTGTTAAAATATTTACAAAACTCTGCTTCCGAAGGTGTTAGCCGCACGAACTCATCAGGATAAGAACCGTGACAATCCTTTAAAATTTTAAAAGTCATATCGTCTTCACACCCCAAAATGCATACATCATGATTTTCGGTGAAGTCTGTAATGGCGCATCGTTCGCGCAAGAACTCTGGGACAAAACAAATATTCATTCCAGTCTCTTTCCTCAGGCGGTCTGTGGTGCCGGGAACAACTGTGGACTTAATCGCGACAATTCCATCGTAATTTAACGCCTTCAAATCATAAATCACTTCTTCAACAATTGAGACATCACATGAACCGTCCTCATCGCGGGGGGTTGGAACACAGATAAATATCACTGATGTATCCAATACATCATTAATAGTTGTTTCCAAGGTGATATCATGGGCTGATACTTTGTGTCCTATTAATTCAAACCCAAATTTACAGGCGCCTCCGACAACACCTACTCCAATAACCCCAACATTCATTAGTAACCTAACTCCTTATATGTTTTTGGCAATTTACTATCTTTAAATCTTCTTTTCCAAATAGGAGAAGTTTGCTGCCAATTGTTTATATCTAAGTGAATTCTATTTAAAGCAGCATCTTTTTGTTTATAGATCTCATCAAATATAGGTTTATCGAAAAGCGTTTGTGCTTCAGCAATCGGCTTGTGGTCACCTGTATTATTAATATAATGATTGCAAGTGGTTGCATCTGTTTCCGAATCAAATACTTTACCTCCATCAACTTGAACCCTAAACATCAAATCATGAAGCGGATGGTTAATATACTCAAATTGACAATCCCAACCACCAAGCTCTTTAAAATAATCCATTCTCATAAAAGGATGAAGTGAAATTTTATAATGGGGCAGAATACCAGGGATCCGCAAATCAGGATGGGAGTGGGCCATCCAAAATCCCATTGGGAGGGTTTGGCCTGAATACATAGCTCCTTCACGATATCGCATATTAATTACATCTTTTTTAGAACAATTAGAACGATGAAAATTCACCGCATTATCAATCGCATCCGGCAAGAAAATTGCATCATCAACACAATGATACATATATTCGCCCTCACATTGAATAGCTCCGATTTGGGCGGCGCGAGTGGGAGCACCGTAATCCTTGATAAGTTTTACATTATCAAAGTGCGTCATTTCAGGGGGCAAATCAAAAGGACTTACCAACACAAGCTCCCATGTGTGCTCTCGGCATGCGTTAAAAATACTTCCATACATCATCAGCCATTGATGAGTTCGTATTGCGGGCATCAATATAGATACATCATATTTCATGTCATTCTCCCAACTCTTTCATTACATTATTCCAAAATATCTCAGCAGTATATCGCTCTTTAAATAATTCGTACCCATTATTAGCTATTTGTTTCCGTTCTTCTTCGTGTTGAAGATAATATTTAATTTTTTCTTCCAAATCGGACTCATTCTCAAAAACTACATAATGTTCTTCGGGGGTTAAATATTGAGTGGTGGCAGAATTTTTTCTCTCCATTAGAAGAGATCGGCTAGCTAAAGTTTCAAACACTCGACCCTTAACTTGGTCATAACCATCAGGTCCACCTGGAAAATTTAAATTGATTTTGCTTCGTCTTATCAGTTCAGCATATTTAGGCGGTGTGAGCGACTCTTCTCGTTGGCCTCCCGCAATGTTAATTTTAATATCCGTTCCCAAAAGATAAGTAAGATACTTTTGTCGCTCCATATATCTTGGACTCCCAATAAAACTGACATCTATATCTTGCTCTTTTTCTTTTTCCAGAGGAAAATACAATGTTTCATCTTCGGGCGTCCAAGTCCATATTAAATTATTACAATCTTTGTCAAAATTTCGTTCAGATGCCCAACAAACATGTAAATTAGCAAACCCTTTTTCATTCAATTCTTCAATCTCAGGGATTCCCCACCCATCAAATACATCTGCCCATATAAACACTGTTTTGCAGCCTTTTTCTCGGATATGTTCGTAGCTCGTCTCTGATGGATTTAAATGAGATTTACCCAAAAGAGAAAACACAATTAAATCTGGCTCTGTACGATCAACCAACGTTGGCAAGAATGTGTCAATATGCTTCTTTTTAATCAACGAATATTCGTCCATGTGTACAATATTAAATTTAGTCTCGGGAAATGTGTTTTTAAACGTCCTAAACAAGTTGTGATAGTTGTTCGTTAGTCCCTTGTTGGGATTAGCATCACACCATTTTTCTGTTACAAACAGAACTTTTGGTTTATTTTTCTCCATAATAATCTCCGTATTCTACAACGATGGTGCTTTTGCCATCGGTTCTATTATATGCCTTGTAATATGCAGGAAATACATCTTCCGGCTCGTCGCAGCGAATGACCTCAATGTTTCTTAACATACCACGAAATACTTGTGTGAAATCACCGGTATGTTGAACCTGGGGGTTGAGGGGCCTTACAGATCCAATTCCAACGCGAATTATTGCCTTAGGGACATATTCTCCATGAGAAAACTCTTTCATCCTATCGAGATGATTAACCAACTGATTTACGGCACATAAAAGGAAATTCCATCTCGGATAAATACTGATTGGAACAGTTCCTGCAACGGCGAGACCATTGGTCATTCCCATCTGCATCTCTTCGTCTACAGGCATTTCCAACAACTTGTCTCTGGATACGTCTGCCAGGGTATTGGTCATCGCTGTGCCTTTGTATGCGACAGCTTGACCTAAAAACAATGTATCTGGTTGTTCTCCCAGATATGTCATAGCTCTCTTTAATTCATCAAAATATTTTCCCATCAGAATTGTACCCTCTTTCCTGCTCCAGCATGGGGATATTTGTCTAGTGTATAACGATAATACGTTATATACTCGTCGTTAATATCTTCATATGTAAGTTTTTCTTGATTCCATGTGGCTCTCGTATCTGTACAGACCGACTTCCCGTTATCTTCTATAATGAATCGAATCGGCAACTCATGATTTCGAGCGTATTTGATACATTCGTGAGTCACACCAGTCTCCGATGTCATGTCTCCCATAAAACAATATACCTTATTTGTGCCACCTTTTCGTTTAATATCTATAGCAATCCCGGTGGCAATAGGCAACACACCAGTCACAATTCCCGAAGATAAAACTCTCTGTTTCGCAAAACACAAAGAAATTGATCGACCTTGTAAAATTGCTTCTTTTAATTCTTCAGGAGGAACACCCTTGAGCAAACACTGATAGTGACTCCTCCACGAACAAAGAACCCAATCGTCGGGGCCGATGTCGTTGTCTTCAAAAACTCTGATAATCTCGTCCTCGTTGCCGTTATATAAGTGAACAGGGGCTCTAATCATGGCGTCATCAAAGCAAGTTGCCATTTCCGTCTCAAACGCTATTAACTCCTCTTTAGAAAACATCAATCATTCTCCTTTTCAATTTTTCTTATTTCTCTTGATTCAAAAATCATAGTATCGTTATGTTTCGTCCTAAAAACCTTAAAATTTTCGTACCCTTTACCTTTGAATTTAACCTCGTAATTTATCTTTTCCAGAATAATCCCGGTGCCAACATCCTTATAGGCAAAGTCATCCGCATATGACTCATACCAGTGTACCAAATCTCCCTTTTTTAAGGGCGAACTCATCTAGTCTCCAAGAAGCCTTCGTTTCAATTTGATTTTAGTCATATCTTCTAATCCGGTCCTAGTTGTTAACCCGAACTTCTCTTCTATCATACCAAGATATGATTCATTTTTATAGTACTTTAAGAAAGCTTCATCGCGAAATTTCAAAACATCGGCGCCAGAAATATATTTTGTCGGTAATGGCTTGGCTTCGTATGAATGTTGGGAATATCCTACATGCTCGTCAGGCAGATCCCAACCTTCCTTAAGAGCGTCCAAATACAATTGAGATCCTGGATAAGCCATGGCTGAGTAGAAATTAGCAAATTCGCAATTTAAATCAGCTGCTAAATCCAATGTGTCTTGCATTGTTTCAATATTATCTTCGGGGAGTCCAAAAATGTAATTCCCTATTACGTTAATGCCGTGGTTTTGGATCTTTTCCACCAAGTCTCGGATATTAACGTCCGTAAATCTGCCCTTTACGACATCTTTTCTAACGACAGTATTTCCCGACTCAATACCCAGTGCTAGCCAATTAATACCCGCATCCTTAAGGGTAGCTAAATATTCTTCTTTTACAGTATCAATTCTGGCATATGCCCAGATATTAAAATCATACTTTCTATCAATTAAAAGCTGACATAGTTTCATGAAATGATCTTTATAAAGAACAAACATTTCGTCTGCTATTTTTACATTTTTGATACCCAGTTGTTGTAAGGTTTCAAACTCTGAAATAATATAATCGGGATCCCAATACCTAAATTTATTACGTCCATAATCCCAATTCTCTAAATTGTTGTTTCCAAATGGGGCGTTAATACAACAAAAACTGCAGCGGAACGGACAGCCCAAACTCGTATATAGAGAAGCAAAAGGCATCCTATTATCATCATTCGTCATTGCATGCCAGTTAGAAGTTCTATATTTATCCATCGGCAAAAGATCCCACGCCATTCCAGGTAACTCAGTTGGAAGTTGTTCTTGTGTAATCAAAGGCGCGGGGGCTGTGCATAAAATATTGCCATCTTCTCTATACCACAACCCTGGTACCTTTTGTAACTGGGTGGGGTCGTCCATATTGACGCTGAGTAGGCCGTGGATTGTATATGGGCCTTCGCCTTGACAGACAAAATCTGTATTTTCTTCTTGCATGGTTTGTCTTGCAACAGCAGACGGATGCAGCCCGATCAGCAGCGTCTTAAGGTGTGGGTGTTGTGCTTTAAGCTCTTGAAGCAAAAGTTTTGCCCCTATCATATTTTGAGTCGATGCAGAAGGCTGTTGTCCGTAAATTACCAGGACTACAAGCTTAGGTTGGTGTTCCCCAATAATTTCGGCCGACTCTTTAAAATTAAGTCTCAAAGCTTCACAATCTAAAATATTAGCCGAATAACCCTTTGTGCGCGCGTTGTTTGCCAACAAAGCAGCCCAAATTGGAGGCTCAATTGCCGAATATTCTTTACTTAATTTTTGATAAATTATTGGCGCGCCATTTGGATGCACAAACAATACGTCTAATTTTTTCATATTTATTTCTCAGTAATTCGCATACCAAGGGGATTCAATAATACTATAAGCTGTGATTAGCTGTCTAATACCGTCGTCCAAATCATATTCACATTCGAAGCCCTTGTTATAAATTTTATCGCTACTAACAATATAATCCCGAGTATCTGGATCACTGTTAACTTCAGCTTGAATAATCTCTAGTGGAAGGTGTTCTTGGATTTTCTGAGCTAATTGCAGCTTGTTCATATTTAATTCATCATTTCCGAGATTATAAGTTTCATTTTTACATTCCTCCCAATTATCGAGAATGAACATAAATCCCCTACACACATCATGAAGATGTACATAATTTCGCATAAATTTACACTCATAAAGTACCAACACTCGCTCTTGTAAGGTTTTTAATACAAAATTGTTTACAAGAAGATCTGTTCTCATACGAGAGCCGGGTCCGAAAACCGTTGCCAATCTAAAAGTTACACAATTATCCACATTTTGATATTCTTTTTCAGCAGCAACTTTAGTGCGCCCATAAAGAGATATAGGATTTAAAGGAGATTCCTCGGTACATACAGAACCATCAACACTTACGCCATACCCAGAGTTGGTACATGGGTATATGACCTTCTGTTCGGGCCTCTTTGTTTTAGCAATCCAAGTATTAACGTCATGATTGATTTCTTGGGCGCTGCGAGGATCTTGTTCACAAAGGGGAAATCCCACCAAAGCTGCAAGTGGTATAACAATGTCCGCATCGTGCATTAATTCTGTCATCAATTTGAGATTGCGGACATCCCCTTTCACAAAAGTAAAATCAGGATTATTTGTATATCTCAATAAAGAAGTCGGATCATACATCAAGTTATCAATTACAACAACCTTGTGCCCATCATCTAACATATATTGGACGAGTTCGCTACCAATATATCCTGCACCGCCTGTAATCAAAATATTCATTTATTTATTATCTCCTTAACATATTTGGCTATAGATAAACAACATGTCAACCCAGGGGATTCAATGCCTATCAAGTTTATAAAATTATTATAACCTATTTCTGATTCATTTTTTATAATAAAATCTTTAAAATGTTCTTTTTCTGATTGTGTTTTTGGTCTAATACCGCTCATTGCTGGTGATAAATCTTGCAATTTTATGTCTAAATAACGATTTATTGCTTCACAAAATTGCTCTTTATTTTTCTCATCTACGTTATAGTCCAAATTGTCGATATAATAAGAATTTGGACCAAATGAGATATTTCCATCCAAATCCATAACTGTGTGGATTCCAAGATATTTGCCCTTTGGATCCGGGACTGGATAAATAAGTTTGTTCATATTTTTGTACTTTGTTGTTTTAAAATACTCACCTTTATTCCAACAAATCTTATAACCTTTTATACCAGACATCGCAGAAACTTCATCGCTCCACAAGCCAGCAGAATTTATAAGTATATCTGTTTGTATTATAACCTCTTTATCATTAAATGTCAATTCATAAAAATCATTTTTTTTAGAAATATTATTTATTTGAGTATTATAAGAAACAACAACGCCCCTTTCAATTGATTTTTGTTCCAATCTCTGCATCAAAGAATGGCTATCGACAATTCCAGTTGATGGTGCTAAAATAGCCATATCTGCTTTAACAGAGGGTTCGAGTTCTTGTATTTTCTCCTTGTTGATTAACATTACATCATCAACGCCATTTTCTATACTTTGTAAATATAGTTTTTCTAAGACTACCTTTTCCTCGGCACTATTTGCGACTATTAATTTTCCACAACGTCTGTGTGGAATGTTGTGTTCTTTTATGAAATTATAGAGTAGCTTGTTTCCTTCAACACATAATTTAGTTTTTAAGGTGTCTTTTGGGTAGTATATCCCAGAGTGTATAATTTCACTATTACGACTAGAAACGTGTTGACCGAATGAACCTTCTTTTTCGACAACCAAGATGTTGTCATATTCCTTGGATAATTCATTGGCGATTGATAACCCAACAACCCCAGCACCGATTATAATTATTTTAAACCGATACGTGTCACTACTCATTTATTATCTTTCCAACTAATCTCCCAATCTTTAAATTCAGCCGCCAGACAATCAATCTTATAATCCTTTCTTCCACCAACAGTTTCTTGAATCTTATTTTTAGCGGTATTTCTAATGCCGTTCAAACCGTGAGTAAGTTCCAGATTGTTTCCATCTCCGACACCCTTACGATAATTTGATTCATTATGCCAAATGTGTAAATTCATTTGAGATAACACCACAATAGCCCTAACAACTTCGGCATCTATCTTTGTTGCGTCAACTAAGCACAAATTAATATCATGACAAATATCAGCGATTTCTTGTCCGTACTCTTCTTTGTGTTCGGTTATAAATACTTCTTTTAATTGCGCAATAGATAACCGATCAATGAGTTCAGCTAAAGTTGGCAAATATTTTCTATTGAACATTTTCTAATCCTTTAAGTTGTGTGAAATAATCTTTAAAAAGATGAAAGTTATTTCCAAATAAATGAGCATATTTGAAAAATAATTCACTTTCTTCGAGATTCTGCTTTACATTTAGTTTGTCTGATTGCGACCTTCCACCGCTTAAGTAAAGGCCAATTATAATATTAATTTTTTTAAATTTTGAACCACCATTAACAGCGCGCAACCACATTTCCCAATCATCCGCAAAATCAATATCTGTATTAAAGGCACCATGTTTTTCATTCATGGTTTTTCTCCATAATGGCATGGGGCCTGGCAAACACTTTATCATATTTTCCTTTGAAAAAGATTTTAGTGAATGTTCATATAATTTTCCATTAGATGAGTTCTTCTCATATGTTTCGTTGGGTTTGTCGGTCTCAAAACAGTCTCCATAAACCAAATCCACTTCTGGTGAAAACATAAGATGTTTTGTCAATATCTCAAGACCAGTGGCGTGACGGCGGTCGTCAATAAGACCAAAAGTTAAAAACTCCCCTGTTGACATTTCAATACCCATATTGAAAGCCTCCCCTGTGGTGGCTCTATAATCCAGTCTTTTGTAGATGATATTATCATATTTTTTCACATACTGGTCGATAATTTCTTTCTCGTTTCCGGGGGAGTTGGCATCAATTAAAATAAGCTCACATCTATCAAAAATTGTTTGGGTTGTTATGTTCTCTAAAAATCCCTCAATATACTCACTACCATCATAGAACGTACCCAAAATCGTTACTTTTGGCAATTCTATATTGTCATAATATTCTACTTCCTTTTCATCGATAAGGTTGAACCATTTATTCATTAAAGTGGTATTGTTGCCTCTGATAAATTCCAGCAATTCTCGTCCTTTTAGTTTAAAATAATCTTCGCTGGCTGCACCAATTAAGTTATTGGTCACCAACTTACAACCAAGAATTCTAGCCTCGATTGACAACCGGTTATAAGTCTCCAACCATTGAGGAAAGAAAACCAAATGTTCCACTTGTGCCAAATTAGCAATAAAACTTTCAAAAGATTGGGGGTGTATAAGTTCATATGGAAGATTGTTTTTATTACAAAAATCAATCGCTGCCGGCATTCCTTTATTTTTATTAGTAGAATTTAAGATCGCAAATTTGATTGTTTTCGTTGTATCTAAATTGTTTTCTATAACCTTTAGCTGTTCTTCGGTCCAAATATTGCCACTTAAGCTTATAATATTATTTAACAACAAGTTCTTTTGGACAACACTGGCGTGCTTTTTACTCTGGCACATAACCGCTAATGCGTTCGCATAAAAATCTTTATTGATAATCTGTGCCTCTGGTGCTAGAAAGTCCTTATATAACGAAGGATTGTTAGATTTTACATACTTGTGATCATGTTCTAAAATCACATATTTTGTTTTGTCGATAAAAATCTTTTTTAGAGGCTCTGGGAGCAAGAAAAAATTAGCTATTATGAAAAAACTATCGAGATTATCAAGGATCGCCTCAGGAGTCACATCAACTGATTTGGTTTTTTCTACTTTATATCTTTTTTGTAGCAGACCAATAAGGGCCGCATTACATAATTCAGCACCTCCTTGTATTTCATCAGCAAAAAAATCAGATATAAATACAACCTCAGTCATATTCTACAACTTGATCCAAAATATCGTGCCATTCCTGGTCGTCAGCACTTGCTACATAATCAGCCAAACTTTTGACAAATAAAGCGTTTTGTTTTTGTTCTGAAAACCGGTCGTGAACCTCCTGGGAATATGCGGGGGCCGCGGCTGCTAAGCTATCTTTATTCTTGTTGTTGATATCGTTGTAGCAAAGTCTATATTGTTCTTTCGCTGATACTTCTCTTGCATAAGCCCACATGGATTCTTTAATCAAAACGCCTTCCCACACCACTTCGTCTTGCACGGGCGCCAGGTCGAATGCTACATTATAAAAATTGTCTTTACCATTTTCATCTACCAGAAAATCTAGCTGGCCAGACCATCCTGTACAAACAACAGGTAAACCACTATAACAGGCTTCAAAAATCGGAAGACCAAATCCCTCTCCGTGGGCCAAAGAAACCAAAGCGGAAATCTGTGGATGGGTGTATAGCGAATGAATTTCGTCATCTTCTAAATCGCCGTGCAATAAATAAACCTTGCAGCGGCGATTTTCATACGGAGCCAACATACTCTTCAAATGGCTCTCCACTCTTTCTCTGTCCATAAGGCAATTTTTGGCGAGGTTTGTTTTTACAATTAATCCCACTTCGTCATCTTTAAATTCTTCCACAAACCATTTAATTGTGTTGGGAAGATTTTTGCGGGGGCCAAATTGTGCAATACACAAAAAATTAACATCATAATCTAATTTTATGCCCAGATCCGGCAGATTATCAAAACTCTTTGTAGGATAATCCACAGGATCAATCGGGGTCATAGTACGCAGTTCAAAGGTTTGTGATGAATCATCTTGATTAACCGCAGTGTATACGGTGTCTTCAAATATCCTTTTTGCGTGATTAGATACAACAATAATTCTATCCATAATGTTAGCTTTTTCAATCCACTGATGTGACACTCTTGTGGTTTCAATGCCGGCAGTATATCCAATATTTACAGGTGCAAGTTTTTCCCACTCATTCGGGATAGTGACTTGTAGTGATATATCATATTGTCCACCTTGTTGAAGATAAGCAATCGTTTTTTCGATAGTTTGATCAATCCAGGCTCTCTCGCTGTCAACCATTGTCATCCATGAGGTTTGACCCCACTGTAGTGGTTGGATATAGATATCAAATAAATCTTCTCTAGATCTCAGTGCGCGCAAAGCGAAGCGAGATTGTTCTCCATAACCAGAACGTGTGAGAAGGGGTGCTTTAAGAAGAATTTTCTTTTTCATATTAGGCCACCTCCGAAAAATGCCATCTCTTATAACCTTGTCGGGTATTCCATGAACCATTACGTTCGATGAATTCCTCCATTATTCTAACCCATTCTTTTTCATACGTCTCGAAATTATAATTATTCTTGACATGGGTAATTCCTTGAGAGGCCATATTATTATATGCCTTTTTAGACATTTTTATAGCCTTTGTCATATACTTTTCAAAATCCGTTTGTGAAATACGATCCTCATAAATATAAGGTACTTGTAAAGAACCAATGATCGCCTTTGAGCACGGCTCAATACCGAAACCAAACCAATTTGTGCCATCTGTTACTTGTTCTTGTAATCCACCAGTCATATTTACAATAATGGGAGTTCCACAAGACATAGATTCCAAAGTCGCCAACCCAAACCCTTCAGCATCAGATATATTGATGGTGAAGTCTGCGGCATTGTACATAAGAGCTAGCTCTTCTGGTGCTATCTTGTTTGTCGACAACATTACTTGACCTTGGTCCATATTTAAATGAGTGATAATATGTGGCAAATCTTGTCCATGGGCGTCTTTAGCATCCGTATGCATCAGCAACGTGGCCTTATCGTGTCCAACTTTATCCAGCCATTCCTTGAACCACCAAATAAGTGTGCCCGATTGTTTACGGCGAGCATTACGATTGTTCCAGAAAAAGATTTTCTTTTCTTTTTTGGTATCTGATAATTCTGAAGTTCCTGTATTAATAATATGTTGTCGCAGTGTCTCAATTCTTTCAACATCTTCTTTGGAAGTCAATTTTTTAAAGATGTTGTTGTTTACCGCATGCGGAAGATAACAACTATCAACTTCTGTTGCTGCAGTTTTTAGTATTTCATGAGTAACTTTGGAAATACAAACAACCTTATCGGTAGATCGGTAGAATTGACCATTAAACATTGGCGCTGGGAAGTTATCCCAAACATGATAATAGATCATAGGCACATTCGCCCGTACTTCGTTTTCGATCTCCCAAAGCCACGTATAGAATCGCGGATCCGTCATAAACCACAGCGCATCGGGTCTTTCTTTTTGAAGAACCGAACGAATAATTTCTTGACTTCCGTATCCGTCTACTGGATAAATAACCCAATCTTCTTTCCAAGGGTCGACCTGCTGCGGTCTATAATCCATATGTTTCATAGCACCCCCCAAACAGATAAAGCTATATCTTCCAGTTTTTAGAAGAGCTTCAATCATGTATTTGGTTTGTGTTCCGACACCCGAGGGGGAGAGAGGGTGATCGGACAAGACCAAAATTTTCTTTTTTATCATTTATTCCTCATGGACAATATTTTGTCTTATAAAATTTGCACCCATAGCCGCCGGTGCAAGATAAGCGATTCTTAATATAACGCCGATTCTTAATATTGTATAGAGCCTTCGTCATTAATTTTAAAGCGTTCTGTGTTTTTTGAGGGCCACTCGTTACCCTAAAAAACTCTACACGATTTTTCTTCGCTGTTCTTTTAAGTAGTGCGAAGTGA